>Ga0335075_10000046_pt1 | contig 260047 bp, 251 predicted proteins | sample Lox_Sample_24_FD_206723 | JGI IMG/M metagenome (GOLD analysis project Ga0335075, IMG submission 206723) | Soil microbial communities from Loxahatchee National Wildlife Refuge, Florida, United States - Lox_Sample_2.4 | ecosystem: Environmental > Terrestrial > Soil > Wetlands | place: USA...
GGTGTGCTGACGCTGACGCTGAATCGTCCGGAAAAGCGGAATGCGCTGAACGCGGTGTCAATGGCGGAGCTGACGCAGGCGCTGGAGGCCGCGGCGGAAGATGCGGCGTGCAGGGTTGTGGTACTTATGGGGGCGGGCGAGGCTTTCTGCGCCGGTATGGACCTGGGACATCTGGAGGCGCTGGGATCGAAGACGGAAGAGGAACATAGGACAGACTCGATGCAGATTGCGCGGATGTTGCGCACACTGTATGAGTTGCCGAAGCCAACGATTGCGGCGGTGAACGGCGCGGCGATTGCCGGAGGCATGGGCCTGGCGACGGTGTGCGACTTTACGCTGGCGGTTCCTGAGGCGAAGTTCGGGTATACCGAGGTACGGATCGGGTTTGTCCCGGCGATTGTGTCAGCATTTTTGCGTGAACAGATCGGAGACAAACGGGCGCGCGAGCTACTGCTGGCGGGAAGGCTGATCAAGGCGGATGAGGCGCACGTACTGGGGCTGGTGACGCGGGTGGTTCCGGCTGCGGAGCTGATGGATGAGGCGAACAAGCTGGCGGGGAAGCTGGTTGAGAACAGCCCGCAGGCGATGGAAGCAACCAAGCGGCTGCTGAGTGAGCAGGTGCGAGAGCGGCTGGATGTGGCGATTGCGCTTGCAGTAGAAGCCAATGTCCAGGCGCGCGCGACGAAGGACTTCAAAGAGGGTATACGTGCGTTTTTAGAGAAGCGCAAGCCGAATTGGTGATGACCGCACGGGTACATGCGCTTCGCGTATTCGGGCCGACCTGCGGATGGCGAGATTCCTACTGGCCGCGGATATGCAGATCTTCCCGGAAGGAGCCGAGAGGAGAGATTGCCGTCGAGATCAGCTTGCCTTTTGCGCAGACGCGTTGTCGAGCAGGCGATAGAGGGTGGAGCGGCTGATACCGAGGAGTTTGGCGGCGCGGAGCTTGTTGCCTTCGACATGTGCGAGCACATGCTGGATGTGGCGCATGATGGCGCGATCGAGGTTGGGATCGTCGTCCAGTGAGGGCGAAGTCTGTGGCTGTGCGGATGGCCCTGGCGCGCGGTTGAGGGCGGGCAGGTCGATAGGGCGAATCCATTGGCCGGGGCAGGAGAGCGCTGCGGCCTGAATGACAGCTTCCAGTTCACGGACATTCCCGGGCCATGTGTGCTCGATGAGCGGCGTATAGGTCAAGGGATCAAGCCCGCGAAGGGGTTTGCCGTGGGTTTCTGAGAAGCGCACGGCAAACAGATCGGCGAGCAGCGGGATGTCTTCGCGGCGCTCGCGCAGCGGCGGCAATGCGAAGCGGATAGCATTGAGCCGGTTGGCGAGATCAGTGCGCAACGCAGCGATCGCAGCCAGCTTACGCAGCGGCCGTGCCGAGAGACCGATGATGCGGTGAGGAATGATGCTGAGGTTCTGCTGGATGTGCTGGTAGTCAATCCACTGGAGCAGTTCGACGAGGCCGACCTGCTGTGCTGAAGTCAGCTCGTCGATGTGGGTGATAACGAGACTGCCGCCAGCGGATTGCCGGATGGCGGGCAGAGTCTCGAAATCCGGTTTGAACGCAGCGCGCGATGGAACGAGCGCGAGACCTGTCTGGGTATCGCAGAGCTGTGCAGCGGCGCAGGGCACGAAGGGCGATTCAGGTGCCGGGCTGAACTGATGCAGCGCCTGCGCGGCAAGCAGTTTGCCGGCGCCGTGCTCGCCTTCGAGCGTGGCAATGCGCAGATGCCCGGCGATGTGGCGCATTTGCGTAAAGAGCCGCAGCATGGCGGGACTTCGGCCTGCCATGAGGCCGAAGCTCCACTCCGGGGGGCAATGGAAGTGGGATACGGCATCCGGATGAACAGAATGAACGACTGACACGCGGCTCTCCTGACGGTACTGGAGGGCATATCGGCAGAGGACGCGGGAAGATTAGAGCCGGGCGCCCTTGGCCGAGGGCTGGTCGGAGAAGATTTTTCCGTCGCGAATGTGCACGATGCGGTCGGCATATTCGGCAATGTCGGGCTCGTGAGTGACAAGGACGATGGTATTACCTCGATCGTGGAGGTGATCGAAGAGGGCCATAATCTCGTCGCCGGTTTTCGAGTCGAGGTTTCCGGTGGGCTCATCGGCGAGGATGATGGAGGGGCGGTTAATAAGGGCGCGGGCGATGGCAACGCGCTGGCGCTGACCGCCGGAGAGTTCGTTGGGCTTGTGATTCATACGGTCTTCGAGGTTGACGGAGCGGAGCGCGGACTCAGCGCGCTCGATGCGTTCGGCTGAAGGCGTCCCGTTGTAGATGAGGGGCAGCTCAACGTTATGGAGCGCAGTGGCGCGGGCAAGCAGGTTGAAGGTCTGGAAGACAAACCCGATTTCCTTGTTGCGAATACGCGCGAGTTCGTCATCGTTAAGGTCGCTGACGAGGTGACCGTTGAGCCAGTATCTGCCTTTGGTAGGAGTATCGAGGCAGCCGATGAGGTTCATGAGTGTGGACTTGCCCGAACCGGACGGGCCCATGATGGCAACGTACTCGTTGTGCTCGATGCGAAGTGAGACTCCCTGAAGGGCATGAACCTGTTCGGAACCCATGTCGTAAGTCTTCCAGAGGTCTTCGACGACGATAACGTCGCCCGAAGGGACCGCTGAGGCTGCAGATGGTTCGGTTGTCTCGATGCTGTCAATCGTCATCCAGTGCTCCTGCGGTCCTTTGCGTTCTGGGACCCTGTGTGCCCGACTATCCCTATTCTACGAGGAGGCAGATTCGGACGGTGCGGCGATCGGCGTGTTATCGCGTTTGAGAAGGGCGCCCTCCTTAAGGTCGCGTAGCGTCTGGAAGGTTCCGGTGATGATTTCGTCGCCGGGCTCGACTCCACTGAGCGCCTGGATATCCGTAACGCCGGTAACGCCAGTTTTGACGGGAACAAAATGCGCGCGCAGCTTGCCTTTTTCGTTGCGCACAATGAAAACTCCCTGCACCTCATTGGGATTCTGGCCGGGGTCGGCGGCAGCAATATTCGTGGAGAAGGATGCGGTTGTGGGAATTGCAGAAGCCTTCTGCGGATGGGGATTGCGCAGAACGAGCGACTGAATGGGAATCACAACGGCGTTTGGAACCGTGGCGGTAATTATTTTTGCGGTTGTGGAAAGGCCGGGCTTGAGGTCGTCGCTGGGGTGGTCGAGAGTGATGACAACCTTGAAGTCCTTGGCCTCTTCCTGACCGCTAGTGGTCTGGCTGGTGGCAAGGCCGGTGGAGCGCAGCAGGGCCTGATCGCCGACTTCTGTTACGTGTCCGATGAAGACCTTGCCGGGAAGTGCGTCGACGGTGACCTCAGCCTTTTGTCCGAGAGCGACGTTGACAATGTCGGTTTCGTCGACCTTGACTTCCGCGGTCATAACGGAGGTATCGGCGAGGGTCATGAGAACGGAGCCGTTGGTGTCCTGAATGCCCGGTACAACCGTTTCACCTTCGCGGACGGGCAGGTTGGTGACGATACCGTTGAAAGGTGCGATGGCGATGGTCTTGTCGTAGAGGTCAACGTTGGCTTTGAGATTAGCTTGCTGGGTGTTCATGTGAGCACGGGCGGAGGCGACCTCGGCGTTGGCCTGGGCGACGGCAGCCTGGGCTTGAGCGAGAGTGGCGAGGTCGGTATCGTAGGCGGCCTTTTTGGCGTCGAAGTCCTGCTTGGACATGACCTGGGCGGCATAGAGGGCCTTCGCGCGTTTGTAGTCGAGGGACTTCTGAACGAGGTCAGCCCTGGCGTGTTCAACGGTGGCCTGCTGGGTCTTTACATTGGCGATGTCGGCGAGGATGTCGGTCTTCGCCGCGGCGATGGCGTCCTTTTGTCCGTTGACGTTGGCGGCCTGCTGAACATTCTCGATGGTGGCGAGGATTTCCCCGGTGTGTACGTGGTCGCCTTCCTTGACATATAGATGGGTGATTCGGCCCAGGGCCTCAGCGCCCACGTTGACGTAGGTCCGCGGCTTGATCTGTCCGGTTCCGCTGACGGTCGAGACGAGTTTTTCGCGGACGACCTTTGCGGTCATGACCTTGGTATATCCGGCCTGAGCCCGCACGATTGTGAGAGTGACGATTCCAGCGACGACCAAGACGACGGCAACAATAATTAGGATCTTCTTCAAGCGAGTCTTCCTGTGCTCGGTTTCCTACATACCTTTGGACAGAGCTACGTAAAATAAGTGCGAATAGTTCCCTCGGCACTTGTTTGACTGTGCAATCGGGCGAAAAGGAGAAGCCAGCCCGATGATAACAGGGCCGGAAATGCAGGGCAGTACCGAAATGAGGCCCGGGAATTATGAAGATAGCTTGAATCCGGTGCTTTGAGACCGTAAAATCATACTGCTGTAAAGGAGCAGTAAATCGGCGTATGCAAACGGGTCGTATTTCCCTTATTCTTGCGATTGCAATCAGCACGATCGCATACATTCCCAGCGCGCACGCACGAAGGTGGCAACAACAGGGTTCGCAGGCCAGCGATAACCAGAGTACCCCTGACAACCAGAATCCGCTGACGCGGAAGTTGTCTGACAAAGAACGATTCAAGCAGCAGAAGGAACTCAGGCAAGAGCTGAAGGGTACCTATAAGAAGTGGCTGGATGAGGACGTGCGCTGGATCATCACGGATCAGGAGCGGAAGGCTTTTTTGAGTCTGAGCAACGATGAAGAGCGCGACGCCTTCATCGAGCAATTCTGGCAGCGTCGAAACCCCGATCCTGATTCACCGGACAACACCTACCGAGACGAGATTTATCGCCGCATTGCTTACGCAAACGAGCACTTTGCAGCGGGTGAGCCGGGCTGGATGACGGACCGCGGAATGATCTATATCAAGTACGGGCCTCCGGATGATATTGAGTCGCATCCTGGTGGCGGTATTTATGATCGCCCGATGGATGAAGGTGGCGGCGAGACTACGACTTATCCGTTTGAGGACTGGACCTACCGCTACATTGACGGAATTGGCAGCAATGTGACGATTGAATTTGTAGATACCTGCATGTGTGGGGACTATCGCATGACGCTGGACCGTGGCGCGAAAGACGCGCTGGCGCATGTGCCTGGAGCCGGGGATACGCTCTACGAGCAGATGGGTATGGCAAAGCGCTCGCAGCGGCTTGACGGCGGACTGGAAACACTGGGCTCGGGGCCGTATTCGTCGATGCAGCAGAGCAAGGAGTTTGACCGGCTGGAGCAGTTTGCGGAGTTGCAGGCGCCTCCTGTAGTCAAGTTCAAGGATCTGGAATCGTTTGTGACGAACCACAAGCTGTTAACAGGGCCAATTTTTCCATTTGATGTCGAGACGGACTTTGTAAAGGTCACCGACGATACGATTCTGGTTCCGGTTACGATCCAGATCAAGAACCGCGATATTACCTTCAACACCAAGGATGGGGTATCGAAGGGGGTTGTTAACATATTCGGCCGCGTATCGACGATTACGGACCGTGTGGTGCAGACCTTTGAAGACACGGTAGAGGTTGAGCAGCCGTCGGAGCTACTGCCGAAGACGATGAACAACGAGGATCTTTACTGGAAGGCTCTTCCGCTGCGTCCGGGGCGGTATCGCCTGGACATCGCGATCAAGGACGTCAACAATCCTGACCACGTAGGCGTGTACGCGAGGGGCATTGATGTGCCGCGGTATAACGACGACCAGCTAGCGGCGTCTTCGCTGATTCTTTCCGACAAGATGTACCGCGTGCCGGCGAAGGACATCGGCACAGGGAACTTTATAATCGGCAATACATTTGTGCGTCCGAGGGTGTCTGACAGTCCGTCGAAGCCGGTTACTTTCCACCGCAACCAGAACCTGGACTTCTGGATGCAGGTCTACAACCTGGGAATCGGCGAAAAAACCAAAGAAAATTCGGCGAAGATAACCTACCAAATCATCGACGCTAATACCAACAAAACATTACTAGATACGAGTGAAAACTCGCAGGATTTAGGCGCCCACCTGGATCAAGTGACGATTGAGAAGAGCTTGCCACTTGCCAGCCTGCAGCCGGGCAAGTACCTTGTAAAGATAAAGGTGGACGACAGCGTCTCCAATCAGGAAATTGCCCAGTCCGCACCCTTTACGGTCGAGTAAACATGTGGTGGGGAGATTAGGTCCTGGGTGAGTTGCCGAAGAGCAGCGCTATCCACGCGAAAACTTGCAGGATGAAAGATCGGAGTAAAGGCCAGGAAGCAACTCGACGATAAAGAAGTGAACCGACGGTCTTCCATAGTCGCCCCAGTTTTAATGCTGTTGCTGACAGCGATTGCACTACCGGCCCGCGCCGCCACGACCGGGACGGTTTCAGGTGTAGTGCGCGATGTGCAAGGCGCGCCGCAGGTCGGGGCGTTGGTCCAGCTGGTGAATGCCAACCTCGGGGTCATTGCCGAAACCTTCACTGATGATCAAGGGCGCTACCGTCTAAAGAATGTCGTGCCCGGTGTGTATGGAGTAAAAGCCAGCGCATCTTTATTCCTGCCAACTCTGCGCGAGGGCCTGCGCATCGCCGCAAACTCCAAGGCGGTCGTTGATCTTACTCTTGACACACTTTATGAAGCGTTCCGCTGGCTACCGGCCCAGCCCCGGCAGGTGAATGAGCCGCGCGATGATTGGGATTGGACGCTCAGGCTGTCTGCAAACAAGCCATTGCTGCGTATGCTGCAGGACGGGCCGCTTGTCGTGGTGACGGACGGTGCCGGGCAGAAGCCTGAGTTGAAGGCGAGGGTGACAATTCGCGGCGGCGCGGGTGGATTCGGGGATGGAGGCATTCACCACGACTTTGAGATGGAGCGCGTGAGTGATAATTCGCCGCAACTGATCCTGCGCGCGGATCTCGGCCAGTCGGACGATACAACATTCAATACAGTTGTGGGCTATGAGAAGCAGGTCGGCCTTGGGCAGACGCTGCGGACAGTGGCCGCGTATATAGACCAGCCGCAGATTGCAGGCGGCCCGAACGTGCAGGGACTGCAGGCGATGGTCTTTCGGACCGCGGAGACGATGACCCTGACGCCTGCGATTGGAGCCGAGGCCGGAGGCGAGACCGAGATCGTGCATTTGGGCACGACGCAAGTGGCGAGCCATCCCTTTGCCTCTGTTCACGTGAGTGCCGGCAACGCTCTGGTGACTTATCGCATTTCTACAGCGCCTGGATTCGAACAGGCTGCGCAACTGGACCAGGCCGACACGCTGACTCCGGCGGTCGCAGAACGAGACGGACAGCTATTGATGGAGCATGGACTGCATCAGGAGCTGTCCTATGCGCAGTCTGCCGGAACGTTCCGGATGCAAATGACGGTGTTTCATGACCAGGTGGACAACCCGCTCGTGAGCGGCGGCGGACAGATATCCGCAGCGGACCTGAACAGCGGCAATGTTCTTTACGACCCGTCGACCGATTTGATTGAAGTTGCAGGAGCAGGGTTCACGGGTACTGGATTCCTTGCCGAACTGGGCGACATGATGCCCGACAAGATGTGGCTGGCCCTGACGGCCGGCGTCGGCGATGCTTTGCAGATGGACGGATCTGCACAGCGGGGCACGATGCAGCAGGCGCTCTCGGGTCTGCAAGCGCGAGAGACTGCGACTTACTCTGCTGCGGTTGGCGGCACGATGACGCGAGCGGGAACTGAGTGGCGAGCGTCGTACCGTTGGCAACAACCGGGCACCTTGACAGCAGTTGATCCCTTCAATGAGAACCTTCCTGCGCCATATCTTGGCCTCCTGGTGCGGCAGCCGCTGCATTGCAGGAATGTGTTGCCGAACGGCCTGGAAGCTCTGGTGGACGTGAGGAATCTGCTCGCAGAGGGCTATCGTCCCTTCGTCTCAAGCGATGGGAGCGTGCTGTATTTTGCCCAGACAGTGCGCGCGGTTGAAGGCGGTCTGTCGTTCACCTTCTGAGCCTATACGGGTGGCCAATTCTCCGAAGACGAGTGTGCTATATTTTTAAAAGCGCGCGAGAAACAGGAACGCGCACCCATCCTGCTTGAATCCCGATCACCGATCGGCGCCCATGTGGACGCGTAGCTCAACTGGCAGAGCATTCGACTCTTAATCGACAGGTTGAAGGTTCGATTCCTTCCGCGTCCACCAAATCATGCAGCTCGATTCGACCTTCCATGCTCTCTACACCTTTAGCCCGCAGGAAATCAAAAGGCTACAACTGAGTCGCCGGGCGGGTACTGTGCCTCGCAGACAGAAATGTAAAGTCAGGTTATGAAGGCCGGAAAAGACGGCCCAACAGGCTTCGTTTGCCCGAAACGGAAGATGAAGCCTCTTTTGTTTCTGGTGTCGGCTGGGGCGGGAATTCCTCTCCGAAATATGCCGCTTTGGGATTCGTGATGCAGAGGCGTTCCGCGGTTTCAGCACCATAGCGTTTCGTGACGAGATGGAAGGCTTCCTTCATGACCGGCGGGCGCGAGTCGAGGTTGTGTGCATCCGTAGCGAGGAAGTGGACTTTGTTCTGCCTGAGCAGGCTGTGAGCGAAATTCTCAGCGATGCGGCCGAACCGTCCGGTGACCGAGGACGCCGTTACCTGTACCAGGCAGCCGCGCTCAAGCCACTCATCGAGACGGTGTGGATTCTTCTGAATGATAGTGTTGCGCTCGGGATGGGTGATGATGGGCTGGATGCCGGCAAGCAGGAACTCGTAGAAGACATCGGTCATCTGTGGAGGGATGGAGAAGTCCGCAAACTCGACGAGCAGATATTGCTTGCCGTTAATGGTGTATTTTGACAAGTTCCTGTGTGCATCCTCGATGTTCTCAAATGACAAATGGAAATCGCAGCCGAGGCCGAGGGTGATTTTGCCGTCGAGGCGCGCACGGAGTTGCTCGATTTTTTCCTGATTGACGGCGGGGTCAAAGCGATACCGAGCATTGGCATGAGGCGTACAAACGATATGGGTGATGCCGTCGGCAGCGGCCATTTCCGCCATGGCGACCGAGGTTTCGATGTCTTTGGAGCCGTCGTCGAGCCCAAATAGGAGATGGTGGTGAATATCGATCATAGGGAAAGCTATCTTGCTGCGGCGAGTGATTCAGTGAGGGAGGCGAAAATCTTCCATCCGTCTGCAGAGCCGAGGATCGACTCGCTGGAACGGTCAGGGTGCGGCATCATGCCGAGAACGTTGCGCCCTTCATTGAGAATGCCTGCGATATTGTCGAGGGAGCCGTTAGGGTTAGCCTCAGGAGTTACTCCGCCTTCCGGCGTAGAGTAGCGAAAGGCGATGCGATCTTCGGCGCGCAGAGTGTTCAGTGTTTCCTGGTCGCAGAAGTAGTTGCCTTCCATGTGGCCAATGGGAATCTTGAGGACTTCGTCCTTTTTGAGAGTATGCGTGAAGGGTGAGTCCGTAGTTTCAGCACGCAGGTAGACCTGCTTGCAGATGTATTTGAGTCCGGCATTGCGAAGGAGGGCGCCAGGCAGGAGCCCTGATTCGCAGAGAATCTGGAAGCCGTTGCAGATGCCGAGCACGAGTCCTCCCTGGCCGGCGAACGACTTGACGGACTGCATGACAGGCGAGAAGCGGGCGATGGCCCCGGTGCGCAGGTAGTCACCATAGGCAAAGCCGCCCGGAACCACGATGGCGTCGCAGCCCTGAAGGTCGGCGGAGTCGTGCCATAGAAATGTGACGGGCTGATGCGCGAGCTCAGCAATGACGTTGTAGGTGTCATGGTCGCAGTTGGAGCCGGGGAAGACAAGCACGCCGAATTTCATATCTCTAGGCTAGCAGTTATAAGCGGAGAGCGGGAAGACCAAGCATCTGAATGGTTATGGCTGATTTGAAGACCCACGTGCGCACGGCAGCCAATGCGCTGTTCAACTGGTGGAAAGCAGTCACGATCGAGGCGCTTTGCGTGGCGCTGATGTGGTGGATCGGACTGATGCTGTTGCATGTGCCGCTGGCCCTTGTGTGGGCGCTGATTGGCGGTCTGATGACGTTTGTGCCGCACTACGGCGGCGTGATTACCGTGATCTTTCCGGTGATGGCAGTGCTGTTCAGCGGACACGATGTGTATCGGCTGGGGCTGGTGCTGGGGCTGTATGCACTGATTGTGGTGGTCGATCAACTGGTGCTACAGCCCGTGCTTCTGAAGCGCACGAACCGCGTGCCTCTGTGGGCTTCCATCTTTGTGCCGATTGCATTGGGGATCATCATTCCGTTCTGGGGCGTGCTGCTTGGGCCTCCGCTGCTGGCGGTGATCTATGCGTTCAAGAAGCCAAGGACGCCCCAGTTGCGAACATAATCCTGGTTATTCGCCTTCGCTGGCGTATTTCACGCTGCATCCGTAGGGTCGAGTGTAGTCCGTTGCAACAACCCTTCCGGCCATAGCTTCTGTCAGGGCATCCGTGACATAGTTGTGCGCTTTGTCTACGGCAGACGAGTCGGTGGTGGGATGGTCGTCAATGGCGCCGTCGTAGATAAGCTTGCCCTCTGGGTTGATGACGAACATGTGGGGAGTGGTCTTGGCTCCGTACGCCATGCCGATGGTTCCGTCGGGATCGAGAATGGCTGCGGTCGGGTCGGCATGGACCGTCTGAATCCATGCGTTTTCCTGAGCAGCGGTCATGTAGCCCTGGTGTCCGGGCGCGGAAGAAAGAATAGTGAGCCAGACGACGCCTTTAGCAGTCCATTTCCGCTGCAGGGCCTGCATGTTGCCGCTTTCGTACTGTGCGCGGGTATAGGGACAGTCCTTGTTGGTCCACTCAAGGACAACATATTTGCCCCGGTACTGGGACAGCGAGATGGTGCTTCCGTGTGAGTCTGTACCGGTGAAGGTGGGGGCGGGCGCGCCAACGCGGGCAGCGAATACGGGAAGCGTGATGGCAAAGGTGAGTGCGAGGGCGATGCGGCGGATCATGCGGGCCTCCTTGAAGGAATCTCCGTATTGTGAGTTGGACGGAGAATTACGAGGGAGTGTTTGCTTAAAGACCTGACTTGGCAGCGGAAGAATCGCCGGCCTTGAGCTGGTCGAGTGCGCGGATGACGATGCCGGGAGTGAGGACTTCGGGCAGCAAGTGCGGTGGATCGTTGGGGTTGGCGGGGTAAAGGGCGTAAGTGGGGACGCCGTCGCGGCCAAGGGATGCGAGGGTGTCGGCGATGACCTGGGAGTGGCGGGTCCAGTCGGCACGGATGAGCTCGACGCCGCTGGATTTGAGGGCATCCTGGACCTCAGGGCGGTCGAGGACGACGCGCTCGTTGACCTGGCAGCTGAGGCACCAGCTGGCGGTGAAGTCGACAAAGACCGGCTTGCCCTCAGAGCGATACCTGGCAACTAAGTCCGGGCTGAATGGCTGCCAGACAGCGTCTTGAACACTTGCGACTTGTGATGGCGCGAGCGTGTGGATGGCCCACAAAGGAACGGCTACAGCCGCAGTGACTACGAGCACTGCAGCGATGGTGGCAGGAGTCTTGGCAGGCCAGCGGCCGAGAATCCAGCCGGCGATGGCGAGCAGCAGGAAGGCCGTGAGCAGGAATACGAGCGACGCTGCGGCCGCGGTTTGATTGAAAACCCAGACGAGCCAAATGACGGTTCCGAAGATGGGGATGGAGACGGCCTGCTTGAGGACCTCCATCCATGCGCCGGGACGTGGGAGCAGACGTGTCCATGCAGGGTTGAAGGCGAGGAGCAAATAGGGTGCAGCGAGGCCGAGGGCGACGGCCGTGAAGACGGCGATGCTGGTTGCAGCGGAGGCGGTGAGCGCGTATCCGATGGCTGCTCCCATGAACGGCGCTGTGCAAGGTGTTGCAACGACGACGGCGAGGACTCCGGTGAAAAAGCTGCCGGTGTATCCCTGTTTGGCGGCCAGGCCAGAGCCTGCGCTGGTGAGCGAGAGGCCAATTTCAAACTGTCCGGCGAGCGACAGGCCGAGGAAGAAGAGCAACAGGGCAAGCAGGGCGAGGAAGAGCGGTGACTGGAACTGGAATCCCCAACCGAAGTTGTGGCCCGCAGCGCGAAGCGCGAGGAGGGTGCCGACGATGATCCAGAACGAGATGACGATGCCGAGCGTATAGACAAGGCCATGCAGGCGAATCTTGCGGCGCTCTTCAGAGGAGGACTGAACAAGGGCGAGTCCCTTCAGGAAGAGCACGGGGAAGACGCAGGGCATGAGGTTGAGGATGATTCCGCCGAGGAAGGCGAGCAGGACAATGCGGAGCATTGCCGAGGAAGAGGCACTGGCAGCGGATAGAACGAGCGTGCCGGGTGTGGCGTGAATTTCGTAGGCGCGTCTGTTGCCGAGGACGAGGACGCCGTGGAGCTGGTTCGGCGTTGAGTTGAGATTCTGGTCCTTGGTGAGAGCGATCTTGACTCCGTCGCCAAAAGGCTGCACGGGCTGTGGTGCGGCGTTCGAGAGAATGCTGGAATCGAAGGGAAAGAATTCGGCGGATTGCTCGCGATGGCCGGTTTTAACGGCAAGAGTGAAGCCCTTGGATGTGGCCAGGAAGCGGGCCTGATCTGAAGCGGGCAGTGGCTGCGGAAGCGTGTTGCGGAATTCATCGATCAGTTGCTGATCGGCCGCGATAGTTCCGGGGCTTGCTGGCGGACTGGCGAGTGCGGGGCGATCAACGGAGAGAGTCGCTTTGCCGGGGATGCAGACATTGCTGCAAACAAGCCAGGTGACCTTGCCTCCAAGCGTGGCAGTGGGGCCGGAGGGTTTGAAGCTGGATGGCACCGTAACGGGGATTGGGAAGAGGACCTGGTGTTCGTAGCCGAAGTCCATGAGCGGGCCAAGCGGGAGGCGCTGCGGTGCAGGGAACTGCATGGGGCCGGCGGTAATGCCGGCGGGCAGATTCCAGTCGATCGCGGGCGGCTCGCCTGAGTCTCCGGCGTTGGTCCAGTAGACGTGCCAGCCAGGGGCGAGCTTGAAGTAGAGTCCAGCGGTGAAGTGCTGGCCGGGGAAAATCTGCGCAGGGGGAACGACAAGCTGGACGGTGAGATGCGGCGCGGTCGCTGTGGCCTGAGCGCGGCCAAGCAGAGGCAACAATGCGGCTAGAAGGATGAAGATCGTGTTCCGGAGCGCGCGCATGGTTTTAATTCCCATGATACAAGGCTGTGCCTGCATAGTCTGACGCCGAAGCAGCAAACGTGGTTACATCGCCATGAGAGCGACTCCAGCGCACACGACCAGGGCAGCGATCCAGCGGCGGCGGTCGACGTTTTCATGGAGAAAGAATTTCGCGGCGATGGCGTTGGTGACAAATGTAAGCGATGCAGAAGCAGGAGCAACCAGACTCAGATCCGCATGGCTGAGTGCGAAGAGCAGCGAGAAGAAACTGAGCGACATAAAGATGACGCCAAGAACGAAGCGCGGGCTCAGGAGCACGGCGAGGATGGCTCCGATGAGGCCGTGTTGCGAGCGGATGTCGTCGAGGTCGCCGAGGGTGCGCATGGCGGAGGCGATCATGACGTCGCCGATGGTTGCAGAGACCACGATGGCGGCGATCATGGCAGCGTCAGCCCAGCCGTGATGAAGCGTGAACAGGTTCATCGTGGTTCGGCCTCCGGTTCCAGCTCAAGGGGTTTGTGCGTGTGCGGTATCTCAGTGTAGGAGGGACCGCGTGCGACGAATCCGACGGCGGCGGTGATGAGCAGAATGCCAAGCCAGCGCATGGGCGAGATGTGCTCATGCTTCCAGAAGCGGGCGAGCAACGCAACGATGACGTTGCCGATGGAGCTGGCCGGGAGCACGAAAGTGAGATCGGCCCAGGAGAGCGAGGCAAGATAGGACGAAAAAAAGCAAATGAGGAGCGCGATGCCGAGCAGGATTTGCGGGGTCCCGATGGCGTAAATAAGTTCCGAAAGGTGATGCAGCGAGACCGGGCCGACACGGGTCATTCCAATGCTGAGCAGGGTGTCACCCAAGGGCGCGGTGACTGCGACTACGCCGAGTACGAGCCATCGCCGAAATGTCATGGTGGAGCGGGTCATGATGCTGTATGGGCTTGCTGATTAGACGATAGACACCGGGGTGAAAGATGCTACCTGCTGATATGGACTGAGCAGGCAGCGAGCCCTGCCGGAAATAAAAAACGGCCAGCAAATGCTGCCGGCCGTCTTGATCTATGAGTCGAAGCTAAACCTCGGCATTTGCAGGCTTGTTTGCATCAGCCGAAGGCTTGGACTTTGCCTGCTTAACGACCTTGTTGCGCTGCGCGCGGAGCTTGAGGAACGATTTGGACTCTGCATACAGGCGCTTGAGGTCGCGGTTGACGATAGCCTTGCTGACGACGCGCCACGCGGCCTTGGGCCGGAAGTAGTACTCGTCGTAGAAGCGATGGACCATCTCAAGGACGTATTCCTTGGGCAGTCCGGGATATTCGATGTGCGCGAGCTGATGACCTTCGTCGTCGACCATGGCTCCGTTGTTGACGATGAAGCCGTTCTCGCGGGCGTACTCGTAAAACTCAGTGCCGGGATAGGCGTGTGCGATGGAGACTTGAATAGTTTCGACGTCCAGGCCCTTGGCGAAGTTGATGGTGTTGCGGATGGACTCCTTGGTTTCGCCGGGCAGGCCGAGGATGAAGTCACCGTGGATGGTAAGGCCGAGGTCGTGGCAGTCCTTCACGAAGTCGCGCGCTCGCTCGACAGTAGCGCCCTTCTTGATGTTTTTGAGGATTTGCGGGTCGCCGGACTCAAAGCCGACGATGAGCAGGCGGCAGCCCGCTTCGCGCATGGCCTTCAGGGTTTCGCGATCGGTGGTGACGCGCGAAGTGCAGGACCATGTGAGGCCGAGCGGCTTGAGCTTGGAGCAGAGCTCGATGGTCCGCGCCTTCTGGATGTTGAAGGTGTCGTCGTCGAAGAAGTACTCCTTGACGTGCGGGAAGAGTTCTTTAGCGTGGGCCATTTCCGCCGCCACGTCGTCGGTGGAGCGCTTGCGCCATGCATGGCCGGAGAGCGTCTGCGGCCAGAGGCAGAAGGTGCACTGCGCAGGGCATCCGCGCGTCGAGTAAAGCGATACGTAGGGGTGCAGCAGAAACGGGACGTTGTACTTCGTGACGTCCATGTCGCGGGCGTAGATGTCCGTGACCCAGGGCATGGCATCGAGGTCTTCGACCTGCGGACGGTCGGGATTGTGCACGACCTTGCCATCCTTGCGGTAGCTGATGCCAAGGATCTCCGAGAGCGGCTTGCCGTTGGCGAACTCCACTGTGGCAAAGTCGAACTCGCGGCGGCAGACGAAGTCGATGACGTGGCACTCGTTCAGGGCGCGATCGGGCGACGTGGTGACAGGAGGGCCAACAAAGGCGATGCGGATGGACGGATTCGCTTTCTTGATGGCTTCGGCGAGCTTCTGGTCGCCGGTCCAGCCCGGAGTGCTCGTGAAAAGGACGAGGAACTCGTAGTTTTTCGCAATCTGGATGGTTTCTTCCGCAGAGACATGGTGCGGAGGTGCGTCGAGCAGCCGTGAGCCTTCGAGCATTCCGGCTGGGTAAGCGAGCCAGACTGGGTACCAATAGGACTCGATCTCGCGGGTGGCCGGCCATCTGGAGCTGGCGCCGCCGTCGAAGTTCTCAAACGAGGGTGGGTTCAAAAACAGTGTCTTGAAGGGCATAGCGTATAAGTTCTAATTTTAGCACTCATAAGGTTTGAAAATGGTTAACTTTGAGGTGCAGTTTGCGGCATCTGAACCGGGCTATTTAATACTGAGATTTATCCAATCCTGGATAGTGCCAATGGAACGCATGAGGCTTAACTCTGCACTGATGAGAGACATGCCAGCACTGAGGGCGTCCTGTTGCCGCTCCTGTGCCTGAATGGCGGCAAGCTCTTCATCTTTTGGGGTTACCGGCGCAGAAACCAGAGAGCCGGAACCGTTGGCCAACTCGGACTGAACGGCCTGTAGCTGCTCCTGCGCAAGATCGACCTGCAACTGGGCGAGGTGCTGCCGGGCTTTTAATTCGGCAAGGTTATGACGCAACGAGCCGACCTGTTCGATGGTCTGGTATCTAGCCTGATTGGCCTCGATTTGCGCGTGTTGCGCGATGGCGGCAGACTCACGGGCTTTGGCGCGACGAGTGGCGTCAAAGAGTGGGAATGTAATCTGCACGGCAGCACCGAAGTTGTTGTTTGAAAAGTTTTTGTAGTAGGTTGAGTAGTTTTCGAAACTGGCAAAGCGGCTGTATTCGGCCCCGAAGGCAAACAGGGGCCGGTAATTCTGCTTTTTGTCTCCGAAATATAGCTCAAGCTTCGACTTAGCATTGGCATAGGCGGCCTGGATACCGGCGTTGGAGTCGACGGTCTGATCGGTGAGCGAGCCACCCGAGGCGAAGTCTGGCGCCGGAGGGATGCTTTTGGGATCCGGTATGAAGCTGGCTGGTGGAAGTCCGGTGAGGTGCGACAGCTTCTGGCGCTGCTCGGCAGCGTCATCCTGCGTGTGCAGCCGCTTGATATCGATTTGAGCCGAAGTGATCTCCGCCCTTGTCAGGTCCATGCGGCTGTCAACACCTGCGTCCAGGCGCTGCTGCTCGATGGAAACCAAAGCATCAGCATCGGCCTTTTCCTGATCGAGGGAAGCGAGCTGGCGGAGATCTGTGTTGAGCTGAATGTAAGCGACAGAGCAGTCGAGAGCGACCTGGTCCTTATCGTCCTTCAACTTCAGCTGTGCGGACTTGACCGCAGCGCGCGCGGCACGCATGTAATCGGGCTGGGAATACGAATAGACGAGGGACTGCGACTGCACGGTGAAGATCGACGGCTCGCCAAGCGGGTATCCGATGGAGGGCGGACCGGGGTTTGCGCCAACAACGAAGTTGGGGATATAGGCATCCTTTGTTTCCGCAAGACTGGCGACAGCCCGCTGCACGTCAACAGCAGCCAGCTTGACGGAGGTGCTGTTTTGCAGCGCAAGACCGACAGTTGAGGACAGAGAAATCTGGGCCGATGCGGATGAGGCCGCGAGCAGTGCGATCGCTCCGGTCCATAGCCCGTAGCCGAGATGTTTTCTCAAGGACATTGCTGCCATTGCGGAGGCCCGATCACTCTGCACTGCCGCTTGCCGATGTTGCAGAATAGTTTGCACTGAGCGCATTGGCAATCGCGAATTCACGGTTCGCGGCAAGCAGATCACCCTGCTTCTTTAATAGTTTGCCAAGCTCGGCATGGACGGCAAAGGCCGGAGCTTCTGCGCTGAGCGCGTTTCCACTTAGATATTCGCGGAGCCATTGCGCGGCCAGTTGAGGCTCGCGGTCTGCCTTGATGAGCGTTGAGGCTCCATCGACGAGGGCGGGGCCGTGCTGCGTGTCGGCGGCGGCGCCATTCTCAAGCGCCGTGAGCATGTCATTCCAGCGGCCGCGTCTGCGATAGAAGCTGCCGAGGTCCATCCATGCCTGAGCTGCGGCTTCCGCTGAGGTCTGCGAAGCTGCAATTTTTGCGCGCCAGTCCTGCTCAGCACCTGCATAGTCTTTTTTCTTCTCCGCAATGCTGGCGCGGAGTTCCCAGGCGCGGGCTGGGCTGAGGGTATCGAGCCGCTCCGCGAGATCTTCAGCCTTGCTATCGCTGCCGCCGAGGAAGCCGGGAGCATCGACATAGTATTCGCCAAGGTCAGAGAGTGCTTCCGGGTTGCGGCCGTCGAGCGAGACGGCTATCTCGAACTCAGCATGCACGAGCTTCGCAATCTTATAGGCGCTTAGCAATTTTGCGTGGCTGGCCTTTTCGCCAAAGGCGCGGCCAAGCCAGAGATGGTACATACTGCTGGCCGGCACAAGCTCGACGGCGTGACGACATGAGTTGATGGCCTCATCCCAGCGGCCCTGAGCGAGATAGACCCGGCACTGGAGGTTCCATGCAACGGCGTTAGCGGAGTTTTTTCCAATGGCAGTGCTGAGGAAGCGCAGGGCATCGTCGGCGCGGCCGCTGGTGAAGGCGGATCTGGCGGAGCTGAGACTGTCCGATGTAGCAGCTATGGCCGGTGATGCTGTCGCGAGGCCAATCGAGAGGACTGCGATCAAAGGGGGAAGGCTTTTGATACGAAGATTCACGATGCTATCTAACCTCTGTTATCGGCACACCGTCGCCGATGGGTTGACCGTTGGTACTGCCCAAGGCCACGATCTGGCCCTGTTTGAGGCCGCTAATAATCTGAACCTGGGTGAGGTTGAGGTTGCCGACAACGACAGGAGTCCTGTGGAGATATCCTTTGGAGACGATATAAACGTAGGGTTGTCCACCCTCAGAATGAAGCGCCTCGCGCGGGACATTGATGGCATCGGGAATGTTAGCCACAAGAGCGGTTACGCGAACGTTAGTGTTCGGTAGCAGGTCGTCGTGAGCGTCGTCGATCCTGACCAGGACCTCGCCGACATTACGGGTGGTGTAGCTGATAATGGTAGAGGGCACGCGGATGATCTGACCATGCCAGACTCTGCCCGGCTGAGCGTCCCACTGGATGGTGACAGACTGCCCGGCGCGGAGCTTGCCGATCTCGGGCTCGTCGAAGTAGGCACGGACCTGCATTTTGCTCAGGTCAGCCATTTCGAGGAGGAGATCCCCTTGTTGGACGTACTCAGTCCGTGAGACAGGAATCAAGTAGACGGTGCCGTTGAATGGAGCGCGTACGTTGGCCTGATTCACTGCCTGCTGCGCTGCGGCGTATCCGGCCTGGGCTTCGGCCACAGCGGATTTGGCCCGGCTGAGATCGGAGGCGTCGTACGGATCTTTTTCCCTCTGCTCAAGAACGTTTAGTGAAGCATTGTCCATGGCCAGCCGCTGTTTGGCTGCAGCAACTTCGCTGCTAGACGCAGCTCCGGTCGACTCAAGTTTCTGGAGTGCGGCCAGGTCGCGCAGCGCCTGATCGCGGTCGATGCGGGCTTTGGTCAGCTCTCCCTGCAATGTGATCCGCTGCTGCTGGGTCCCTCCCTGGAGCAGGGTAGTGTAGTTGTCCTGAGCGTTGCGCAGGGCAGCCAGGGCAGTAGCCAGGCGGGCGCGGGCGTCTGTGTCGTCCATGACGAGCAGAAGCTCTCCTTTGGTGACCTTTTCTCCTCCATGGACGTAAATGCTCTTCACGATACCGGGGAACGGCGCATGAGCTTCATAATTGGCTAGAGGTTGCGGCTCGACCTTTCCGTTGGTGGGGACGGTGCTCCTGAGCTCACTGCGGACTACTGGCGCCGTTCGCACCGGAATGCGGGTGCGGGTGGCCATACGTACGAAGTAGAAGATGATGATCAGTCCGACGGCTGTGGAGAGCCAGATCCAGCGCGAACGTGTTCGAGTTTTCTTTGTTGCCATTCAGGTTTCGTCAGTTTCTATAAGCCGCTTATGAGTATATAAGACTCATCTGGATAGGCTTCCGCGTCAAAAATTTACGTCCACTTTGGCGAAAGCGAACACTATGGTGAAATAGAGTCATGGCAGTAGAAACTCGTTACACAGACGAACATGCGAAGGCCGGTCTGGACTTCAAGTTTCCGGCAATTGAGACATGGCAAAATCAGTTTCCAGCGTATGAGATTTTAATTGACGACCCGGAGTTTACTTCTGTGTGTCCAAAGACCGGTCTGCCGGATTTTGGGACGATCAAGCTACGCTATATGCCGCGCGACCGGTGCCTTGAGCTGAAGTCGTGGAAAGAGTATCTGTTCAGCTACCGGAATCTGGGCATTTTTCAGGAGAACATTGTGAACCAGATCCTCGAGGACGTGGTGAAGGCCTGCGATCCGATCTGGGCACATGTGACGGGTGACTTTCGGCCCCGTGGCGGAATATCGACGATCGTTGAAGCAAGGTGGCCTCGACCGGCGCAAAAGTGATCGAAGAGTGACATGGATGACAGGAAGCTGGCAGCACAGCAGGCAGATATGGCATCCATCTGACCAGAAAACATAGAGTTACCGGGTTGCTGTAACGCAACGCGTTTGATAGTATCCGGACTTCGGCAGAGGAGAGTGAGAATTATGTCAGATGAACAGGGTTCGAGCGGTTTCAGTTGGTTCCTCGCGGGCTTGGGAGTTGGGGCGATTCTCGGCGTTTTGTTTGCACCAAAGCCTGGAAGGGACACACGCCAGGATCTGGTGAGTGGAGCCAGGGAGGGCAAAGAGTATCTTCGTCAGCGTTCGCGTGAGGCGGCTGACCAGGTCAACCAATACGTCGATCGCAGCAAAGAGTACATGGACAAAGGTCGTGCTCAGTGGGAGGAATTCGTGAACCGGGGCCGTCGATTCGTGAACGACCAGTCGGAGCGGGTTTCCGCCGCTGTCGATGCAGGCAAGGAAGCTTACCAGCAGTCTTCGTCCGGCGCTACCGAAGAGCCGCCCGCGCAAGCGTAACTTCTCTGACGGAAGGTGCGGTTCCGGGAGGGGCGGATGCACGTGTTGTCACCCATTTATTACATCGTTTTCACGGCTGTGACTGCAGCAGGTGTGCTGTTGCAGGCGTTTGTGTTGCTTGCAATCTTCATTGCCATCCGACGCTCGTCGAGCGAGCTGCAGAAGACCCTAAATGAGGTGAAGGAGAAGGCCATGCCGGCGATTGAGTCGGCTCAGAGTTTGCTGGACGATGTTTCTCCAAAACTGAAGACCGCAACAAGCAACTTGTCTGAGGTAAGTGAAGTCCTTCGCAGCCAGGCAAGCCACGTAAATGTGACGGTAGAGTCTTTGCTGGACAAGACCAACGCGCAGATCAATCGCGTGGATGACATGGTCACGGCGACATTCAACGCACTGAGCCACGCCTCAAAGGCGATCGAGACAGCGATTGGATTACCGGCGCGCCGGATTACTGGCATGCTGCACGGCCTGAGAGTAGGGGTCGACGTGCTTCTGGGCAGGCGAGTAGGCGGTCCACAGCCGAGTATGAGCGAGGCCGCTGTTGCGGAGCAGAAACCAGCAGAGCAGCAACAGACAGAGGAAGAGCCGGCACAGCAGAAGCCGGCTTAGGCGTACGGATTTTCCGGGTCAGGCTATCCAGCCACCGCCCACTACTTCGTCTCCATCATAGAAAACTGCAGCCTGACCGGGCGTGACTGCGCGCTGCGGCTCGTCAAAGCGGGCTTCAACTTCATCACTGGCAATCATGCGCAAGATGGCGGGAGCAGGCTCGTGACGATGACGTATCTTGACGCGAACGCGCATTTCGCGATCGAGCCTAGGGATGGAGATCCAATTCAGACCACGCGCACGGACAGCGGCAGATGTGGCTTCAGCCCCTGAGCCGACGGTGACGCGATGGCTCGCGCTGTCGATTTGCAGAACGTAAAGCGGATCGGGTGAAGAGACTCCGAGGCCCTTGCGCTGGCCGATGGTGAAGTTGTGGATGCCTGCGTGGCGGCCGATGACTTCACCTGAGGTACTTACCAGTTCGCCGGCGGTGTCCGGGATGGCCTCGCCCTGCTCCTCAAGATAGGTATCGATGAACTGCTTGTAGTCGCCGCCGGGTATGAAACAAATCTCCTGCGAGTCGGGCTTGGCGGCAAGGGCAAGGCCGTGGTCTGCGGCGATAAGCCGGACATCTGGCTTGCGGTAATTGCCCAGCGGGAAGAGGGTGCGGGAGAGCTGCTCCTGGGTGAGGCCAAACAGGAAATAGGTCTGGTCCTTGGAGACATCTGCAGGACGGCTGAGTATCCAGCGGTCGCGCACAGGGTCGTACTCGTTGCGGGCGTAATGGCCGGTGGCAATACGGTCAGCTCCGATCTGACGGGCACGCATGAGGAGCTGATCGAACTTGAGGTGGTTGTTGCACAGCGAGCAGGGAATCGGGGTGCGTCCGTGGAGATATTCGGAGACAAAGGGCCGGACGACATCGCGCTCAAAGCGCTCCTGCTCGTTGACCACGTAGTAGGGGATACCGAGGGTCTCGGCCACACGGCGCGCGTCATATACGTCATCAATGGAGCAGCAGCGGCCCTGCACCTGCTCAGGCATGCCGTGATGGCCGGCCAGGCGGCGCTGGTTCCAGAGCTGGAGGGTGAGCCCAACGAGGTCGTAGCCCTCGTCCTTGAGCATGGCCGCAACGGTGGAGGAATCGACTCCGCCGGACATGGCGACAGCGATCGTATTGTTGAGTGCGGATGACACGTTACCAGTATGACAGGTAGGCGGCCGCGAAGCGGATGAATGGCGTTGCCGCCGGGCGCGAGTTTGTCAGCCGAGAGTTCCGGCGTTAATGGGGGCTAGCTCGCGGAGGCGGCTGACCGCGGCCGGGATGATTTCGAGGGCTTCGTTGATGTCCTGCTGGGTGTTCAGCTTGGTGAGGCTGAAGCGCAAACTGGCGCGGGCGCGTTGAGGAGCGAGTCCCATTGCGGTGAGCACGTGGGACGGCTCGCTGGCTCCGGATGCGCAGGCGGAGCCACCGGAGACGGCAATTCCCTTGAGATCAAGTGCAATGACAAGAGCCTCTCCCTCAAGATTATTAAAGTAAAGATTTGAAGTATTGGGGACGCGAGGCTGGGCCACAGCATTGACTCCAGTGCTCTCTATTCCGGACAGAATCCCTGATTCCAACCGGTTACGGAGGTCTGTGAGACGGTCAAGAGAGCCATCCGAAATCGATTGCACGGCGATTTCTGCTGCTTTGCCGAGGCCGACGATTCCGGGGACGTTTTCTGTCCCGGCGCGCCGCTGGCGCTCATGGGTGCCTCCGAAAAAGAGTGGCTCAAGCTTGGTTCCGCGGCGAACGTAGAGCACGCCCGTGCCCTGTGGGGCATGAAACTTGTGGCCGGAAAGGCTGAGGAGGTCGCAACCGATGGACTGAACGTCGATGGGGATCTTGGCAGCTGCCTGGACGGCGTCGGTATGGAACCAGATATCGGCCTCCTGAGCAATGCGTCCGATCTCCTCGACGGGCTGCAGGGCTCCGGTCTCGTTATTGGCCATCATGATGCTGATAAGACGGGTGTTAGGGCGCAGAGCGCGACGAACATCGTTGGGGTCAACGCGGCAATCGGAGGACACGGGCAGGAAGGTGGTCTCGATGCCCCGCAAGGGAAGCCGCTCGACCGCATGGAGGACAGCGTGGTGCTCGATGGATGAGGTGATGACATGATCGCCCGGCTGGACGAGGCCGAAGATGGCAAGGTTGTCGCTTTCGGTGCCGCCGGAGGTGAACACGATCTCCGACTCGCGGCAGTTAAGCATGCGCGCAACGCCGGTGCGGGCACGCTCGACGGCGGCGCGGGCTTGCTGGCCGGGCTGATGAATGGACGATGCGTTACCGTAGTTCTCCAGCAGCCAGGGGCGCATGGCCTCAAGCACCTCTGGGAGAAGGGGCGTGGTGGCGTTGGCGTCCATATAAATGCGTCGCATGGTATAAGTCTACCCGATTCATTGTGACGGAAATTATGCGGGGATGAAGGGTCAAGGCCCAGGGGAAGGCGGCGGTTTACTACAAATTTGTGTTGATTCGAACGGAGAAAGGGGTATCCTTCATGGAGACGAGGCTGTTGAGGGACGCCTCTGAAGAGTCGACACCGGTGCGCGGCTAACGCCATTGATAAGTCAGATCGGCAATGAGCCTTCGAAATGAGTTTGCAGAACTCCTCGAAGGTAATATTATGCAGGAGTATACCCCGGGGTTTGCGTAAATTAGTTTAGGTAGCGCTTGAAGCGTTATCTATGCGAGGATTTCGGCATACATTTATGCTAACTGAAATGGTAAGTCCTTCCTCGAGTGCAAACGTACCGCTCAGGCATTTGGGCAGTGCCGGTATACCACGCGAACCACGCTCCGTTGAAGAAACCGGCATTCGTAAAGCGCAGCTGGAAGCGCTGGCGCTGAAGATCCTGTATCTGACAGGTCCATTCTCGCTCTTTGAACTATCGAAGCAGATGCGGCTGAGCTTCGAGGTGGTCGAAGAGATTTTCGAGCGGTTGCGCGCGGAATTGCTGTGTGCGGTGACCGGCCTGGTAGGGAATGTTCCGACGATTGCGATCACCATGCAAGGGCGTGCGAGAGCTCTTGAGCTCTTGACGATGAGCCAGTATTCCGGCCCAGCGCCTGTTTCGATGCAGAGCTACGCGGAAAAGGTACGGCAACAGAGCGTGCGCAATGTAGAGGTGAGGCCGGAGAGTGTGCAGCGTGCATTCTCGCATTTGGTGATGGATGACAAAACGCTGTGGAAGCTTGGAACCGCGCTGAATTCCGGGTCTTCGGTCTTTCTATATGGACCGACGGGCACCGGGAAAACCACCATTGCAGAGACGCTGTCGCGGGTGGTTTCTGAAGATCAGGTATGGATTCCGCATGCAGTAGAAGTGGAAGGGCAGGTCATCACGGTCTATGATCCGCTGGTGCACAAGCGCGTAGAACGGCAGCCACTTTGCGATGGCAGATGGGTTCTTTGCAAGCGGCCATCAGTGATGGTGGGCGGCGAGCTGACGATTGAAATGCTGGAGATGCAATTCAGCCCGGTAGCGAAGTACTATGCGGGGCCGCTGCAGATGAAAGCGAACAACGGACTGCTGATTATCGACGACTTCGGACGGCAGCGAGTGCATCCGGAGGCCATGCTGAACCGGTGGGTTGTACCTCTGGACCGCAGAATCGACTTCCTTACCCTGGCGGGAGGCAAGACAATCGAGATTCCGTTTGAGGTGATGGTTGTATTTTCGACCAACTTGAATCCTCAGGATATTCTCGAGGACGCCTATCTGCGACGGATCCAGACGAAGATCAAGATTGATGCGGTATCCAAAGAGCAGTTCTGCGAGATCTTCCGGCGGATTGCGGATGAGCAGGGCCTGGATTATGAGCCTGAGGTCATTCAGAACCTGGCAACCTTCATACGGGAGACAGTGAGAGAGCCTCTGCGGCCTTGCTATCCGCGTGATATTCTCAGCCAGATATGCTGGGCGGCGAAGTACGAGGGGAGACAGCCGGTTCTCGATGCAGACTCCATTGCACACGCGGTCGAGTCGTACTTCCTTGTCCCGGTTTAGCCGCGTTGCAACTGCGGTTGTGCGAGCTTCCGCGCAATGATTCGTAATGATGTGCGCCGGATGCTTCTGCGCAGTGTGCGCTAACTCCCAGGGGCAGGCTACATTTGCCTACCTTCCACTCCCCAAGATGGGCTATGCAGAGCTAAGACACAACCACTCTGCCGTCCAGCGCCTACGCCCACCGGACAATCCGGGTCGGTGAACAGCAGATCAACACCATGATCCGAAAGTGAGGGCCGGTACGCTGAGACCGGCACCGTTTTTATCGTTTAGCGGTTTTCAAGCGGGATGTATTTGGCGGGATAGACCGGGCCTACATACTCCGCGCGGGGCCGGATGAGGCGGTTATCATCAAGCTGCTCGATCACGTGAGCGGCCCAACCGGCGATGCGGCTCACGGCAAATATCGGCGTGAAGAGGTCAAGATCAATGCCGAGCGTGGTGTATGTGGATGCGGAGTAGAAATCGACGTTGGCATTGAGCTTCTTTTCGCTGTTGATGAAGAGCTCGATCTTGCGCGACATATCGAACCACTTGGTGGTTCCGGAGGCGCGGCTGAGGTCCTCGGACATTTTCCGCAGGTGCGTGGCGCGTGGGTCCTCTGTGTGGTAGACGCGATGGCCGAAGCCGGAGACCTTTTTCTTCTGCGCGAGCATCTGACGGACATATTCCACGGGGTCTGCGCCTTCCTTGTCGATGGCGTAGAGCAAACGCATAACGGCCTCGTTGGCTCCGCCGTGGAGCGGGCCCTTGAGGGCACCTATGGCTCCGGTGATCGCCGAGTGAATATCAGAGAGAGTCGCAGCGATGACACGGGCGGCAAAGGTTGAGGCATTGAGCTCGTGGTCGGCGTGAAGGATGAGTGCCACGTCAAAGGCGCGAGTCGCGGTCTCTGACGGCTTCACGCCGTTGAGCATCCAGAGAAAGTTGCCAGCGTGGGAAAGAGAGAGATCAGGCGCAACGACGTCCTTGCCTTTACGGATGCGATCAAAGGCTGCGACCAGCATGGAGATCTGCGCCGTAAGATCGAACGCCTTTCGCACGTTGGAGGCGTGGTCAACGGCCTTCTCATTGGGATCATAAAAACTGAGAGCAGAGACGGCGGTACGCAGCACCTCCATGGGAGTGGACTGTTTAGGGAAGGATTTAAGGAGGTCGATGATCTGGGGCGGGAGCTTGCGGGCTGCAGTGAGTTGAGCGGAGAAGTCAGCCAGTTCTGCCTTATTGGGCAACTTGCCATGCCAGAGGAGGTACGCGGTCTCTTCGAAGTTGGATTTGGAGGCTAGGTCGTGAATGTCGATGCCACGATAGGCAAGCACACCGGCATCGCCGTCGATCCAGCAAATGCTGGAGTTGGTTGCAACAATGCCTTCAAGTCCTTTAGAAGCCACCGCGGTCGCCATACTCGTTTTTGTTCCTCCGATTGTTAAATACCTTGCCGTTCATGCGATTGAATCCGCAGCCCACCCATCTGGCGCCTGCGTAGAGCCTGCATATTGCTCTCGCGTGGGAAAAAGGGCCAACACTTGTTTATAGCGTAGAGCGAAGGCCGTTGTCATGCGCAGTGCGACACGTCACTGGTCTGTAGACGCTGTCCTGAAGAAAGCGTGCCTGAGAACAATCAGGCGTGCTTTGGATTGAATCGCCCGGGTGCAAAGTGGTGCAGGTCCACGCTGAGGCGTTCCTTCAAGATCAGTTGGCGCAGCAGGCGTGCGGTGCCTGGGGCGAGCAGGATACCGTTACGGAAATGGCCCAGGGCAAGCCAGTGATGCGGAGCCAGCGAACCGATGACCGGGAGCGAGTCGGGGGAAGCGGGGCGGAGCCCGGACCACGCATCGACGACCTGAGCATCGCGGGCGGGTGGCCACAGGTCCGCCGCCTTTTCGTGCAGGGATTGGATAATGGCTGGATCCACCAGCTTGTCAAAGCCAGCGTCCTCAACGGTTGCGCCGATGAGCACATGCTGTTCGGCACGAGGGATGAGATAGAGGTGCGGCGTGCGGACGGCGGCGGTAAGGTGCTGGTCTGCGTAGAGATGAGGATGACAGGCAAGAAGAAGCTGGCCCTTGCGCGGTGTAATGGGAATGGGGGAGAGATCGGAGGCCCAGGCTCCGCTAGCGTTGATGAAATCATCTGCCGCAAACTCGCCGGACGTTGTATAAATATGAACCATTTCGGCGCTAGATTCGATCGAATTGACGGCGGTCTGTTCGAGAAGGGTGACTCCGGCCTCCTTGACGGCCTGAACGAGTGCATCACCGAGGAGGCGAGGGTCGAAGCACTTCTCTTCGAGGAGATAGAACTTGAGGCCGTCTTCCTGGAGGCCAGGTGCAAGGGCCTGCAGGGTCTCAGCGCTGAGGCGATGGGCGTTCGGAGGAAGTGAGTATGCACCCTGGAGTGTTTGCGTACTGAGGATAGGAATGGTCTTACCGGAGAGGTGCTCAATCGAGGCGAGAAAGTCAGGATAGAGGCCTAGGCTGAACGTGGAGAGGGCGCGTAGTTCGACGGGATTCTCAGGGTCGCCCGCGGCAAGCATTCCCGCAGCAGCCCAGGATGACTCATGCATGGCGAGCCCGCGCTCGAAGACGGTAACTTGCGCGCCGGCCAGGGCCAGGTCGAGCGCGGCGCTGAGGCCGATAATTCCGGCGCCGGCGATAGCAATATCTTTCTTAGGCATGTCTATATTCTATGTTGATGCAGCGCAGCGAAGACGCTCTGGGGGGCAGGTACGGCTGCACCGCGGAAATTTTGTGCTGACACATTTGGCAAAAATGCAATAAGCTCGGGCAGACAACCAGAAACCAGGGGGACAGCAGAAAAATGAGCGACGAGACAGGTAGTACGAACGAACAGAGGAGTTTTTCGGGGTTGTTCCTGGGGCTGTTGGCCCTTGCGGCTGTTGCTGCAATTGCGGGGCTGGGATGGACGTATTATCTCTCCGGCAGACTGACCCATGAGGAGATGCAGCTTGCTCAGGCGCAGGAACAAAACCAAAAGCTGGCTGCGGCTTTGGACGAAACCAATGCGCGACTGAAAGTAACGAGCGAGACGCTGGGTCACTCACTGGGCATTACGCAGAAGGAGCTAGAGCAGAAAGCGCAGGATCTGCTGAACCGCCAACAGGCTGCGGCGCGGCATTTTGAGAGTGAGCATCAGGCAACGCAGCAGAAGATAACCTCGGTGTCTAGCGATGTCTCAGGTGTGAAGACCGATGTGGGTGGAGTGAAGACAGACCTCACGAACACTCAGAATGAGCTGAAAACCGACGAAGCAGAAATGCAAAGTATGAAAGGCGATCTGGGGGTCGATAGCGGCCTGATTGCGACGAACCAGAAGGAACTGGACTTCCTGAAGCACCGGGGAGACCGCAACTACTACCAGTTCACGCTGCACAGGGGGCACAGGCAGGCAGTTTCGACAGTGAGCCTGGAGTTGCGGAAGGCCGATGCGAAGCATAGCCGCTATACCCTGTACGTGTTTGCGGATGACAAGAGGATTGAGAAAAAAGACCGGGGGCTGAATGAGCCGGTGCAATTCTATACAGGCAAGGGCAATTATCTCTATGAACTGGTGGTAAACAGCATTGGCCACAACACAGTGAGCGGATACATTGCTACACCGAAGAATGCTCCGGTACCGGTGAGCGTGTCGGGGAACTAGAAACGCAGCAAGCGGATGGCCCACACCTACAGCGGAAGGTGTGGGCTCTTTGCCGTGCCGCGACTTATCGCTCGATGACCTGTTCGAGCAGGCCGAAGAACTCAGGGAAGGAAATGGCGGCGGATTCAGCTCCTCGGATGAGCGTTTGTCCGGTGGCGCGCAGGGCGGCGACGGAGAAGGCCATGGCAATGCGATGATCTCCGCCGGAGTTGATTTCAGCAGCGTGGAGTTGCTGACCGCCGGGGACATCGAGACCGTCATCGAACTCGATGACTTCGGCGCCCATAGCGCGAAGGTTTTCGGCGACGAGTGCAATGCGGTCGGACTCCTTTACGCGCAGTTCCTTCGCGTCGCGGATGCGGATGCCGTTCTTCGTATAGGGGCCTATAGCGGCCAGCACCGGCAGCTCGTCGATGAGCTGCGCGGCGAGAGCTCCGGAGACGGTGGTTCCGGTGAGACCGTCGCGGGGCGCGTTGACTTGCACTGTGCCGACCAGTTCACCGTTCTTTTCTTCGAGATTGAGCACGCCAATATGCGCGCCGAGCGCGGTAAGCGCGTCGAGGAGCGTTGCACGTGTGGGGTTGAGGCCGAGCGAGTCGAATACAAGGTTTGACCCAGGAAAGAGCGCAGCGGCGCAGAGGAAGAAGGCGGCGGAGGAGATGTCTCCGGGGACGGCGGCTTGAATGGCCTGCAATTGCGGCAGACCCTGGATTGAAACAGAGTCGAGGGTGCGGGTGACTTCCGCGCCGAAGCCGCGCAGGGCAAGCTCGCTGTGGTCGCGGGTACGGACGGCCTCGCGGACTGTGGTGGTGCCTGAGGTCTGAAGTCCGGCAAAAAGCACGGCGCTCTTGACCTGGGCGCTGGGCACGGGCGTGGTGTAGTCGATGGAGTTAAGCTTTGCGCCGTGAATGGTGACGGGTGCGTGGCCCTCGGTGAGATCGATGTGAGCGCCCATTTGTGCGAGCGGCTTGCGGACACGCTCCATGGGGCGGCGGCTGAGGGACGCGTCGCCGATGAGAGTGAAGCTGCCTTGCTGCGGGGCGAGCAGGCCGGAGAGCATGCGCATGGTCGAGCCGGAGTTACCGCAGTCAAGGGGCTTTTCAGCGGGGCGGAATGCGCCGGCGACACCCTCGATCTCGATGGCGTCTACTTTTCCAGTGACGGCGTCTGCTGAGCGGGTGACTTTCGCGCCGAGCGCTTCCACGCAGGCAAGGCTGCTTGCGCAATCGGCTCCTGTGGAGAAGTTGGTGAGGCGAGTGGTGCCGTGGGCGAGTCCGCCAAGCAGGGCGTAACGGTGCGAGATGCTCTTGTCTCCGGGCAGACGCAGACTGCCAAGGATGTTGCGCGCAGGCGTAATGATACGTTCGGTAGTCGATTCAGTTATGGACAAAGAAAATGGCTCCGGTAAATTGTTGCAAGACGTTCTTTTTATCCTAAAGCACCTTGAGGACGACAAGCGTCTCGTCGTCAAAGTGTTCGCGGCCTGCCTGGAATTTTGATACCTCGGCGAGAATGGCGTCGGCGATTTTTGAGGCGGACTTCTGTTGGTTCTTTTTGAAAACGGCCTTGAGGCGGTCATCGCCGAACATCTCTTCGGCGTCGTTCATGGCGTCAGTAATGCCGTCGCTGAAGAAGATGATGGAGTCGCCGGGCTGCGTGGAGATCGAGAATTCTTCATACTCGACGTTAGGGAAGAGTCCGAGAGGGAAGCCTTCAGCTTTCACGGTTTCAACCTCGCCGCTGCGACAGATGATAGGCTGACTGGCTCCCGCGTTGGCGATTTGCAAGGTACGGTTCTCGTCGTTCCAGACAGAATAGAGCATGACGACGTACTGTGAATCGACCTTTCGTTCCTGCAGCGAGTCGTTGAGCGCCTTGAGCATGTCTGAGGGCGAGAGCGACTGGCTGGCGGCGGAGCGCATGATTCCGCTGACCAGAGCTGCATAGAGCGCGGCAGGCGCGGCCTTGCCGCTGACATCGCCGAGGGCGATGGCGGAGCGGTGGTGGTCGTATTGGATGAGGTCGTAGAGATCACCGCCGATGGTACGTGCGGGAATGAAGCGAGCGGAGAACTCGGCCTGCTGATGCTTGGGTTTGACAGACGGCAGGAGCCGCAGCTGGACCTCGCGGGCCATGGTGAGGTCCTGCTCAAGGCGCTGCTCCTGCTGCGTAACTCTCTGGTACAGGCGGGCGTTTTCAATGGAGATTGCGATTTGCGCGGCGAGGGTGGTAAGTGCGCGCTCGTGGTCCTCATTGAAGTAGTGTGAGCGGGTGTGCTCAACGTCGAGCACGCCGATGACTTTGCCCTTGTAGATGAGAGGGACAGCCATCTCCGACCGGGCTTCCGGATTAATCATGATGTAGCGCGAGTCCTTGCGGACGTCGGAGACACGAACGGGGCGGTGTGAGGCTATGGCCGCGCCGACAAGGCCGCGGTCAAGTGGAATTGTGTTCTCGGGATGGAAGCGCTCGCCAAAACGTAGAGCGAAGCGATTCTCCAGCACGGCCTCATGCTCGTCTACGAGCCAGATGGAGAACATCTGGAAGTCGATGATGCGACGCAGGAGCTGGCTGATGCGCACGAGCAACTCGTCGGGGTCGAGGATGGAGGTCAGTTCGCGGCTGATCTCGTTGAGCACTTCGAGGGTCTGTGCCTGGCGCGCGACACGGGTATAAAGGCGGGCATTCTCGATGGCCTGCCCCATGCGCGATGCAGTGAGCTCAAGCAGCCGCTGGTGCTCGGGCTTGAAGTAATCAAGCTGCTCGGATTGGATGTCGATGACGCCGATGAGGCGGTTCTTGACGATGAGTGGGACGGCGAGCTCAGACCGCACCTGAGGATTGGCGTTGATATAATTGTCGGCTTTGGAGACGTCGTTGACGAGGATGGCGCGGCGCTCCTGCGCGACCTGACCGACGATACCCTGACCCATCTTGATGCGCATGCGTTCAACTTCTGCAGTGTGGCCGATCTGGAAGCGCATGCGAAGGTCGTTGGTACGGTCATTGACCAAAAGGATTGCGAAAATACGGTAGTCAATGACGGCGCGGACGAGGTCGGCAGTACGCTTCAGGAGGGTCTGGAAGTCGAGCGTAGTGTTGAGGGTGTCAGCAAGGCGGATGAGGAACTGAATCTGAATAGGGTCGATGCGAATTTGTGGCGTGCCTGCCGACAGGGGCGCGCCCGCCGGCGCAGAAGGACGGTAGTCGCCTTCGAATCCTTCGTGGTGACCGCTAGTTGGTTTGGGTTCTTCGCTCACGGGGTGTCAGGGAACCTGCTGTCCAGACGACTGCATGAAAGGCTGGAAAGCGTATCGGAATTCGTGATTCTAATCTTACTTCCTATTTTGCAGACTGCACGGGAATCGCGTGTGCTATTTGGCGACCGAATCCAGTGCTTCAATAATGGCGACGCTGGCGCTGGCGCCGATACGACTGGCTCCGGCTTCGAGCATGGCGCGTGCGTCGTCCAGGGTGCGGACTCCGCCAGAGGCTTTGACACCGCAGCGCGCGCCAACCACGCCGCGCATGAGCGAGACATCCCCTGGAGTTGCGCCGCCGGTGGAGAAACCGGTGCTGGTCTTGATGAAATCGGCTCCGGCAGAACAGGCCAGCTCGGAGGCGAGCAGCTTTTCTTCCAGACTGAGCAGGCAGGTTTCGAGAATGACTTTGACGAGGGCCCCGGAGTCGTGGGCAACCTGAACCACGCCGCGTATGTCGGCCTCAACCAGCGCATTTTCACTGGACTTGAGCAGGCCGATGTTGAGGACCATGTCCAGCTCGCGCGCGCCGAGCCGTAGCATGGCTTCGGCTTCTTCACGTTTGGTGGTGGTAAGGTTGGCTCCCAAAGGGAAGCCGATGACAACACCAACGGGGATGCCGGTTCCGGCGAGCGCGGCGTAGGCGGTCGCAACCCACGCGGGGTTGACCATGGCGCAGGCAAAGCCGTGCTCTGCGGCTTCAGTACAGAGCTTGAGCACCTGGGTGCGGGACGCCTCAGGCTTGAGCAGAGTGTGATCGATGACGGCGGCGAGTGAGTGGCGGCTGGAGAGCGCTGAGGCGGCAAAGGCAGCCGCGTCGTATTTAGAGTGCTGTGACTCGAGTGCGGCATCTTCAATTGCAGGTGTAATCATGACTGGCAGCTCCTTTCGCGACTTACTTTATGATGCGAAGCGTCATTCCGGGTAATCGGGAGGCATGAGGCGGATGTCTGGTACATTACGGAAGCGCTCGGCATAGTCCATGCCATAGCCAATGACAAAGTGGTTGGGAATGACGAAGCCGGTGTAGTCGGCATCGATTTTTTCCAGACGGCGCGAGGGTTTGTCGAGCAAAGCGGCAATTTTGAGAGCCTTGGGCTTGTGTTGGAGGAGCAGTTTGCGCAGAAAGGCGAGTGTCAGCCCGGTGTCGAGGATGTCCTCGACGATGATGATGTTTTTACCCTCGATGGGTTGGTCGAGGTCCTTGATGAGCTTGACGGCTCCGCTGGTGCGCTGGCCCTTGCCGTAGCTGGAGACTGCGACAAAGTCGAAGGTGCAGTCGATGGTGATGCTGCGAGAGAGGTCGGCGAGAAACATGGCAGCGCCCTTGAGAACCCCGACGAGGACGACACTTTGACCGGCGAAGTCTGCGTCGATTTGACGGCCGATCTCGGCCGTCCTCTCGGCGATCTGTTCGGTGCTGAACAGGACAGGGAAGTTTTTATGAACGTTCGCGTGACTCACGTGGCTAGGATAAGGCATTTCGGTAGTTCGATGCCTATCAAGCCGATGCGGATAGCGGTTTCCGGGAAATGACACGCCGGGCCACCGATCCGGGACCCTGCGCGCGACGTTTTTTGCGCAAGGCCGGTCGGTTTTCGATCAGGCGAGATATCTGCCTGAGTCCTACTGAGCTTTCGGGTAATGGTGAAGCTGCGGCCCTATCAGGTTGGAGTATTGGTAATTTTCGATGCGGTCGGCGTCGATGGTCCAGAACATGGAGCCGATGAGGGCCAGGTAACCGGAGGGTCTGCGCAGTTTATAGGTGGTTCCGGCGGGGGCTTTGCCGGTGATGAGGTAGCTCATTGCCTGGCTTACGACCTCGGGGGTTGTGTATCCGGTGAGAAACCCGACAGCGACCTTGTCCGGAGGCATGGGCGGGAAATGCTCCCGGGGATTGCCCCCCACATTGAAGCCGTGCAGAAGCAGTTCGGTCATGGCTGCGTGGTAATTGACAGAGTGGGACTGGTAGATCTCACCGTCGAGGCCCTCAAGCGGGGGCGTGTTGTAGTCCTGCACGTCAACAAACGAGAGAATGTTGCGCAAAGCATAGATGATGGGCAGGTAAGAACCGAACTGGCCACCGTAGGATGCGTATCCGCCGGGAATCTGCGTGCCTTCCGGGACGAGGCTAATCATGAAGGACGGGCCAAAATGCCGGCGCAGGTCGCGCAGGCCGGCGATGAGGTTCACGATGGAGGGCGTGGTGGGATGGCGGAAGTCGGTGTCTCCCGGCGCGAGGACAAGGGAGGGGCTTTCAAAGTCGATATCGACGCCGTCGAAGCCGTATTGGGAAACGATGCTGGCGACGGAAGAGACGAAATTCGGAATGTCCTTCGCGTCATCGAGGTTGACGTACTGGCCGCCGCCGCCGAGCGAGATCATGACCTTTTTACCGCGGCTCTTGAGGTATGCAATGTCGGCCTTGAGCTGCTCGGGGGTGATTCCCGGCGGAGGCTGGAAGTGCATGGTGCCTTCAGGCGCGTTTTTATCCGGCGGGGCAAAGGCGACAAGGATGACGTCCCATTGCGGCGAGACATCGCGCAGCGCAAACGGCGTCGTTCCGCGGAAACGGGAGCCGGTCCAGTAGCCGATGAGCCAGTGTCCGTTGGGAGGGCTGGATGGCGTGATGGGTTGTGCGGTTGGTTCAGGGTTGTTATCAAAGAACGCCAGGCGGGAAGGGCATGGCTGGGCTGGTCCGGTCAGCGCATGTGAGTCAGGAAAGCTGTAGGAGTCCGCAGTCTGCTCCATATACCAAGGCAGGAGGGCGACGTTGGCGAGGTGATAGGTGAATCCTGCTGTGGGCGCAAGAAACGGAGTGGATGAGGGAAAGCTGTTTTTGGGGTTGGTGTTGGTGGGCTCAAGGAGAAAGTAATTGGAGCCGATGCCCGCGCCACCGCAGCCGCGACGGCTGCCGGGAAAACGCCAGTCAGGGAAGAAATTGCCGCGAGCGCCGGGCTTATGGAACCAGGCCTGGGGGTCGTGCAACGGGTCGTTGATGAATTCGGCGAGCTGCTGGGTGAGAGGCTGGATGTCGCGGTCTTCAACGATGGCGGGCGCGTTGTGGATGTAGGAGCCGAGCACGAAAGAGTTTCCGGTGGCGGCGTCGATGCCGTGCGTTCCCCAGGTGCAGCATACGGTCGCGTCTCCGTAGGCGTAGTAGGCGGTGTTGTGGACAAAGGCGATGACGAGCCTGCCTTTCTGAAGCGGAATCTGCCGGAAAAGCTGCTGCTCGATAAATTCCGAATCGACGACGGCGAAGAACCGGCCGCTTTTCTTCGACGAAAGCAGATAACCATCGCCGGGAGGGATGGCGATAGTGACGGGCCTGATCTGAGGTCTGCCGAGCAGAGTGTGTCCCGCGGTGTCTACGGGGAAGGTTGCGTGAAGCAGGGCGTCAGCGTACTGGGTTTTACCGATGGACGGAAAGTCGAAGCGGGAGAAGATGGGCGATTTGAGGACGCGGCGGACGTCAGGAGCGGCATCCATACTGGTGGACCTGCTCTGGAATGTGAGGGTAATAGGAACCAGCATAGTAGGGATGACGGTGGTGCCGCTTTGAGCGGGGTCACGGCCCGCCAGCGTGTATGAATTTCCGCCAATGGAACGGCTGAAGGTGGGGACAGTACCTTGTGCTTGCGCGAAGGGCATGAGCAGGAGGGAGAGAGCGAGAACAGAGAGCATCCTGATGCGCATATTTTGCCTATTTTAAGGATTGAAGTCGAAGATGGAGGTCTTTGCAGCCCCTTCAAGGATAGCGCGGATGGGTGTAAGGGAGGTGCAGATGGAAAAAGCGGGCCATGGAAGGCCCGCAGTTCAGTTGGCAGCGCGGCGTCGGCGACCGCTCAGCAGATAAATGGCCGCGCGGAGTTCAAGGAGTGGGTCGGCGGACGCCTCGATGCCTTCGACACGCGGGATGGGGTCGAAGATGATCCACTTTTGTTCGGGGAGATTGTCAGCGACCGGCTTGGTGATCTCAAGGGTTCCGAAGTCGATCAGTTTGCGATCCTCCGGCCAATGTATGGTGGCGTCGTCGGAGACATCGCCGGGTGCAGCGACCTGAACAAGAATCTTGAAACGGACAGGACCTTTACCGACACGTTCGACGATCTCGGTGAAGTGGTAATCGGGGGCAAGGCCGGCCATGGCATTGTCCGGCAGATATTGATTGCCCAACTCAGGGACAATACGGTAGCGTCCGAATCGCTTTTCACCTGCAGCGTTGGTGAACTCGTATGCCGTGACCGCGTAATAGGTTTGCGTGGCAAGGCTGACGGGGAATGGCTTGGGAGCCTGCACGAAGGCGAGGGCGGCAGGGTGCGAGCCAAAAAACTTCTCGATTGGTTTTGGCGAGGGAACGTCGGGGCCGCTGGCTACAGCGGCTTCCAGAAACTCAAGGAACTGCTTGCCGTCGCGCGTGGGGAAGCCGTCTGTGGAATGGCTGACAATGTCGGTATGGACGTGCTCGGCGAGATTGAAGCGGATGGCGAGGCCTCGCGGGTTGGCGTCGGGGATGTTGTCCGGAATCGCCGGGATGCCAGTTGAGTTGGAAAAGCGCACGGTGACAGGGGTTGACGCGCGCATGATGTGCGGAGCATTGGTAAGAGACTTTGCTTCCTGAGAGGGAGTAAAAGTGCCGGTAAGCATCTGGCCTTTGGCGTGAGCGGCGCGGAACCCGGGATGCAGACCAAACATCCGGTCGAATTGCTGAAGCAGATCATTCGCGAGGGCAACGATACGTTCATCCTGCGGCAAAGGCATAGGCATGGTCCTTTCGTGGGTGGAGGGACCCGCGCTTTGACGCGTGTCCCTGGTCAGTGTTCTGCGGTGACCCGCAAATCGGCAGTGCGAGCCGTGAGTAAGCGAATACGACTTTGATGCAGGTTGCCGGAATTAGTAGCGCCAGGAAGTGACGTCAGCTCCCGGCGGGGCTGTCGCCAGCATGTGCTTGACCATTTGGGGGATTACGCGCTGTGCCCAGTCGGCGCTGTTCTGTTGCATGGTGTATTCGGACGGGCCTCCGGTATAGCAGTGCGGCATGCCGGGGCCATATTGGAAGGTGGCGTCCGAATGGGGATGGCGGGTTGCCTCAAGCTGCTTTTGCAGCAAGTGAACGGCATTGTTGAGGAAGTAGGTGTCTCCGTCGCCGACTGTGAAGTGCAACTTGCCCTCAAGCTTGGGGCCGAGCGTGGGCCAGTCACGCTTGAGGATGGCAGCGAGATCGTAGTGCTGGTGCCAGTAGTCGACGACCGACTTGTTGATGTCGCCGGTGAGCGGGTCGATGACTTCAGCAGGGTAACCGTCCGGCCCGACGGGCGAGAAGACGGCCTGCCAGATGTCCCACTGTTCAGTAGAGCGGCCGTGCGTGCCGAGGACGTATTCATAGCCATATTCGCCGCGCATGTTTGCGATGATGGTGCCATCGGGCTTGCGGTCGCCTGCGATGGGGATGGTGGCGAAGTCGCCATGGCGGTAGAAGGCGTTGGTGTCGGCGTACAGATCGACGTTCTGATAGGCATGGAAGTCGACGGGGTCAGGGCAGGCGACCCAGGCTCCGTTGTACATGTCGGGGTAGAAGACCTGCGTGGCAAAGGCTTCCCATCCACCGGTTGATCCGCCAAAGGTGGCGCGGGCCCAGCCCTGCCCTATGCCGCGGTACTTCTTTTCAATCGCGGGAATCAGTTCGTGATTGATGGCGGTCCCGTAGGGGCCGACGTTGGCGGAATCGACGTCGTAGGAGTCGTCATAGTAGGGGTTGGCGTTCTGGACGTAGATCATGATGACGCGCGGCAGACGGCCGGCGGTCCAGTCCTGGAAAAAGCGGTATCCGGCCTGCTCCCAGAGGTAGCGGGGCGATTTGGGGTCGGGCCTGGATGTCACAAACGGAACGGGGCCGAAGCCGGGGTGGTAGTGGTCCTGATAGACGACGACTGGAAAGTGTGCATCGGGGTGCTCGTCAAAGCCATCGGGAAGGAGGATCCATGCGCCGAGGTAGACGTCGCGGCCCCAGAATTTGCTCAAAACCGGACTGCGGAAACGCATGTACTTAAGCCATTTTGAGGCAGGATATTGCGTGGCGATAACTTCAGGGTCCTCAGCCGTGCCCTTGAGGGAGGGGATGACCTGATCGAGGGCGATGTGAATGGTCGCGCCGGATTTGGGGTCGAAGTGGATTTTGACCGGTTTGTTGTAGAAGTTGCCGGGTTTGCGGTTCCATTGCTGGCCTTCGCCTTTGTCGGGAGGCAGCCAGAGGGTGTGGCCGGAGGCGAGGTGAAACTGCTCGTAAACGTTGAAGACAGCCTGCACGTAGTAGTCTCCGGCTGGGATGTCGTCGAGTGAGGCGAGCGGGTTGCCAAAGGTCTGGGCGTCGACAGTGATGATCTGGCCGGGAGCAAGGTCGGGGACATCAACGCCGAAGCCCTGCTCGGTGTGGTAGTTTTCCGTCAACTGAAAGCGTGGCTCAGGATCGTCCTTCTTTGCGAAGACGAGGACGAGATGGCCGTGAAGCGGGGCTGTGGCAGCCGGGATCGTAACTTCAATTTTCTGAGCGTGGCAGAGAGCTGCGGATGAAAGCAGCAGCGCGAGGCAGAGAAAGCAAAGGCGTCGCAATCGATTGTCCTTTGGACTGAATGTACACGCCAGTCTAGCATGCAGCAGACGCGGTGAATTGCATGGCAGAGGGAAGATGACCCGCATACAATCGCCGTAAAGAGCGGGTTGAACCACTCCCGAAAGTGCTTTATGCCTTACGGAATTACAGTGCGTGGTGTTCACACATCATTTAAAGACCTGCGGACGCTGCTGGCGAAGGCTACGCCGCTGCGTTCGGGCGACGAGCTTGCGGGTGTAGCTGCAGCAGGAGCAGAAGAGCGCGTGATTGCGCAGATGGCTTTGGCGGAGGTTCCGCTGACGGCGTTTTTGAATGAGGCGGTCGTTCCTTACGAGAGCGATGAGGTAACCCGGCTGATCTTCGATTCACATGACAAGGAGGCGTTTGCTCTTGTCGCCGGGTGGTGCGTGGGCGAGCTGCGCGACTGGTTGCTTGGGGATGAAGCTACGGGAGAGCGCATTGCATCATTGGCCGCCGGGCTGACGCCGGAGATGGTCGCGGCGGTCTCAAAGCTGATGCGGGTGCAGGATCTGGTCTATGTTGCGCAGAAGATATCCGTGGTCACGCGCTTCCGTACTACCGTGGGACTGCCGGGGAGGCTCTCCACGCGGCTGCAGCCGAATCATCCGACGGACGATCCGGTGGGGATTGCAGCGAGCATGCTCGACGGGCTGCTTCTAGGTTCAGGAGACGCGGTGATCGGGATCAATCCTGTGTCAGACAGCGTCAGCACGGTGACGACGCTGCTGCGGCTTATGGAGCATGTGCGCTTGCGGTATGGGATTCCTATGCAGAGCTGCGTGCTGGCGCATGTGACGACGCAGATGGAGGCGATGCGGCAGGGCGCTCCGCTGGACCTGCTGTTCCAGTCGATTGCGGGGACTGAGGGGGCAAATGCGTCGTTTGGGGTGAATCTGGCGCTGCTGCGAGAAGCTCATGCGTTGGCGAGGGAGCTGAAGCGAGGTGGGATTGGCGCGGAAACCGGCGGCGAGAATGTCTATTACTTCGAGACAGGACAGGGCAGCGCGCTTTCGGCCAATGCCCATCACGGTGTCGATCAGCAGACGCTGGAGGCGCGGGCGTACGCCGTGGCGCGGCACTTTAAGCCAATGCTGGTGAACACGGTGGTGGGATTCATCGGGCCGGAGTATCTGTACGACGGCAAACAGATTGTGCGGGCGGGACTGGAAGACCATTTCTGCGGCAAGCTGCTGGGGTTGCCGATGGGCTGCGACATCTGCTATACGAACCACGCGGAGGCCGACCAGGATGATATGGATGTACTGCTAACGCTGCTTGCGGCGGCGGGGGTGAATTACATCATGGGCGTGCCGGGTGCGGACGATGTGATGCTGAACTATCAGAGCACCTCGTTCCATGATGCCCTGTATGCGCGGAGGCTGCTTGGGCTCCGGCCTGCGCCGGAATTTGAGGAATGGATGAGAAGCGACGGATGGCAACGCCTGCGCCGGGCGGGACAACCGGCGGTTCTGTTGCCTTCCACGGTGGTGGTATGAGCGGCGAGGCAATAGAGAAGACCGGAGCTCCGCGGGATACGGGTGCTGGGCCGGACCTGACGCGCTTTACTTCGGCCAGAGTTTCGCTGGGGCAGGCAGGGCCGTCGATTCCAATGTACGAACAATTGCGGTTCCAACTGGATCAAGCGCTGGCTCGTGATGCCGTTCATACGCGGATGGACGTTGCGGCGCTCATGCGGGGGCTGCAGCAGAGAGGAAGGCGGTGCATTGCATTGCGAAGCGCGGCAACAGCTCCGGAGCTGAACGACCGCAGGCTGTACCTGCGCAGGCCTGACCTGGGGCGGAAACTGGATGCGCGGTCGACGGAGGCATTGAGAGAGTTTGCGGCTGGGCCGGCAGGGAATCCGGATTCGGTTGTTGTGATCGCGGATGGCTTGTCCGCACTGGCCGTGGAGCGACACGCACTGCCATTGCTGGATGCGATGGGTGTCGAGGAGCCGCGGACACGGGATGCGGCTCCGGTGTGCGTGGTGAGAGATGGGCGCGTTGCTGTTGGAGATGAGATTGGCCTGGCTCTGCGCGCTAAGCTGGCTGTGGTGCTGATTGGAGAGCGTCCGGGACTGAGCTCGCCGGATTCGCTGGGGATTTATCTGACATGGGACCCACGGCCGGGCCGGACAGATGCGGAGCGAAACTGCATCTCAAACATTCACGGCGCAGGACTGAGTTATCGCGATGCGGCGCGCAGGCTCGCTTACTACATGAAAGAGGCAAGGCGGCTGATGATGACAGGCGTGATGCTTAAGGAGCGTTCTGACAAGACGCCACCGGAGTTGACCGAGGGTGCGGCTTCAGACGCCGACGACTGAGCTTCGGCGTTCGAGCAGGACCACGTCGCGCCAGCGGCTGTTCATTTGGCCTAGACGTTCGCGAGTGCCGACGACGCGGAACCCGGCCCTGGCGTGGAGGGCGAGGCTGGAGGCGTTTTCAGGGAAGATGCCCGCCTGGAGGGTCCAGATGCCGGCAGCTTCGGACTCTGTGATGAGGGCGCCGAGGAGAGTGGCGCCAACGCCCTGTCTTTGGGCAGATTCCGCGACGTAGACGCTGACTTCGGCGACTCCGGCGTACACGCAGCGGCTGGAAACAGAAGTGAGGGCGGCCCAGCCAATTACCTGATTGCCGCGGAGGGCGACGAATCGGCAGTTGGGCAGATGCCCCTTGTGCCACTCCGGCCACTCGGGCGCAGACTGCTGGAAAGTCGCGTTGCCGGTGGCGATGCCTTCAAGGTAGATGGCGCGCACGGCATCCCAGTGTTCGGCGGTGAGCGGGACGATGGACACCAGAGGGGGTCGCATGGGCGCAATAATAGCCGAAAATACAGGCTGGAAGAGAAGCCCAATTTGAGTGTAAGGTGTATATCTCAAGGCTGGTATACGGCATCCCAATGCCGAACGGCTGTAGAAAGTGAGGTTGCACTTGAAACCTACTCTGTTTGCCGGAATTGTCTTGATCCTGATTGGGGTTCTTGGGATCTTAGCGAACAGCTTTACATCCATGACTGCGGACAAGCCTGCGGATGCGAGGTCAACGCAATTATCACAGACTCAGACAAGGCCATTCCCAACGAAGCAACTCCTGAGCTCGGTTATTCTGCTGGGCGGCGTTGGCCTTGTTGTTGTGAGCCTTAAGGGGAAGTAATCCGGGCACTCGTTTGATACCCGAAAATGGCCTGAAGGTGCGATTGCGAGCGTGCGATTTGCAATCCCGTATACTGAAGCTAGTTATTTCCTAATGTACCCCTTTATTCATCTTGGCAGCCTTACGATCGGGACGTTCGGCATCCTGCTGTGGTTTGCCGCCGTGTGCGCGTGCTGGGCCCTATATGCAAACTTCAAGCGTTGGAACATCGATGCTGACGCAATCAGCATTGTGGCGATTGCGACCGTCGCCGGGGTGGTCGGCGCGAAGCTGTGGCACGATCTACAGGACCCGCAAATGCTGATCGCGCACCCGATCGACACGATTTTTTCACGAGCGGGCTTTGCATGGTTCGGTGGGCTGTTGCTGGGCATCGCCGCGCTGCTGTGGCAGGGCCGGACCTACGGGATCGGCAAGCTGCGCATGCTCGACCTGTGCACGGTGTCGGCCTGCATCGGCTACGGCGTGGGTCGGATCGGATGCCTGGTCTCCGGCGACGGCGACTACGGCATTCCGACGAAGATGCCGTGGGGCATTGCACTTCCGCATGGACTGGTGCCGACACCTCCGGGAGTGAAAGTAGAGCCGACGCCGATTTATGAACTGATTGTGGCGCTTCTAATTGCGTGGCTGCTATGGCGTCGTGGCGCTCCGGACCGTCCAAAGCAGTTGGCACTCGGGCAACTGACGGGCGAATATCTGGTGCTGTCCGGGCTGGCGCGGTTTCTGGTGGAATTTATCCGGATTAACCCGAAGTTGTACTTCGGGATGAGCAACGCGCAGGTGGCAAGCATTGGGTCAATGATTGCCGGCGCGGTTTTGATCTGGTGGGCGAAGAAGAAGGACTTGCCATCCGAGCAGCCGGTTCGCGTGGGCGCTCAATCTGGTGGAGGAAAGGAAATTCATTCACCTCACTGATGGACAGTCGCAAGACAGGCACGCTTCTCACTAAAGTGTCTTCAGATACTTTTTAGCTAATTCGAGTTCAGGGAAGAGCTGTTCTTCAGCCTGAAACTCGCGGGAATGGACGCACCGGCGTCCATTTTTCGCTTTTACGGGGTGCCGGAGGTGGAGCATTTCGTGGTACATGAGGTATTCGACCGCATAACGCGGTGTGGTACGGCGGTCGAAGACGCGGCTGATCATAATGGTGTTGTGAGCCGAGTCGTAATGGCCGAGCAGGCGGCGTGCGGAGTGTTCGCTCCAGGTGAGCAGCGGGCGGCCCATGAGTCCATGGAAGAAGCGGATGTTAAGCGAGTCGAAGATTTCGTCGAGGTCGTAGTGCTCGCCTTGTGCGGAAGAGATGCGTTTGCGGCCGCGCGCCTGGCGAATGCGCTCGCTCTGCCGGACCACGACCTCGCTGGTGGCAAAGCGGCGGTAGCGGTTGTTGAGGGCGGCGTCGATGGGCTTGCGATAGAGCTTGGCGATGAGAATGTGGGCGATGGCGCGAAGAATCGACTCGGGCGCACCCTCAAGAATGTCGGACAAATTGACCCTTACATGGCCCTCGCGAAGGCGGATGGTGGTGTTGAGGCTGGTAAAACGCCGGAAGCGGATATCGAACGTGGGCATGGTGGCGCGAGGACGCAGCGCGCGGTATTCCTGCTCAAAAATGCTGACAACTTCGGGGTGCACTAAAGACAGAGTAACGGGGAACCGGCCATGGGTATAGATGTCCCCAAGCAACGGCGGCTAAATTCATCTAGCTGTGTCTTGGCCTCAGCTGGGCCCGGTGCCGTTGGTGCCGCTCTCGTGTTTGTGAATCTTGAAGTACTTCACCTGGCTTTCGTAGAGCTGTTTGACCTGCTCATTCGTGCTCTGTGCGGAGTCGAGTGCGGTTTCGCGCGAGAAGTCATAAGTGCGGTCGGGTGCGGCCTCTTTCAGAATCGGGGGCCATTTCGCGGCGGCGGCGACGAGGTCTTTCAAGGCTTTGCGCATGTCGGCGTGGGCATCATCGAAGGTGTCGAGGTTGTCCTGCAGCTCGTCGGAGAGTTGTGTGAATTCCTGGTACTTGGCGCGCAACTCGGCCTTCAGGTCCATCTCTTGAGGATCGGGGCCAATGGCCTTGATAGCGTCGATGCGCTGTTGAATGAACTTCTCGAAGAGCTTGATGCGCTGGTTGGGCTGATCGCGCAGGTCGGCGACCTGGTCGGCCTCTTGCGGCGTGAGCGGGTCCCGCTCTCGCTGTGCGTGCAGCGGAAGGGCGCAGAGCAAGGGAACGGCGAGCAGCGGTACGGCCAGAATCTGAATGAAGACTCGTCGCATGGGCAGTCCACCTTTCTGCTTACGATTGCAATGCTAACGCTGCAAGGGGTGGGATGTCTTCCGGGGTATCGGCCGGCAGGTGCTATTTCGCGTACTTGCCCTTGCTGTGAGCAATGGCTGCACGGGCCTCCCGGTCGGCTTCGCGGCGACGTTCGGTTTCGCGCTTGTCCCAGTCCTGTTTGCCCTTGGCCAGGGCCAGCTCGCACTTTACCTTGCCACGCCGGAAGTAGAGGCGGGTGGGGATGAGCGTATGGCCCTTGATCTGCGTCTGTGAGGTTAGTTTGCGGATCTCCTCCTGATGCAGAAGGAGTTTCCGCGTTCGGAGCGCCTCGTGATTGCTCGAATTACCGTGGGAATAAGGCCCGATGTGGGCGTTAAGCAGGAAAGCCTCGCCGTCTTTGATGATGCCGTAGGAGTCTTTGAGATTGGCCTTGCCCTCGCGAATGGACTTGACCTCCGTACCGCGCAGGGCCACACCGGCCTCAAAACGGTCGAGGAGGAAGTAGTTGTGGCCGGCTGCCCGGTTAACCGCGGCATCGCGCTCGCCGGCGGCGACTGGGTCGCGCGGCTTGTTTTTCTGGGGAGCCTGAACGTTGGAATGTGTAGCCTGGCGGGGCATAGCAGGAGGTCCGGTCTTCAATGCTAGCACGCGGAGACGGGCGGCCGGAGCAACGCGATACTGCTATACTCAACCTGCGTCAGAGCGCGTGCCAGAGTGCGTGGAGATCACGGCTGATGGCCAGGTTACGGACGCTTCCAACACCATCCTGCCGGAGTTTCATGAAAAACCGCATTCTGAAGTGGGCGGCCACCACGGCCATAATCGTTGCGATCGGCCTTCTACTTTTCAGTTTGCCCCCCGGCGTCCTGGCCAAGGGGCAGTCTGCAAAAAAGCTCTTCAAAGAGGGACAGGCCGCCGAGGCGCGGAACGATATTGAGACGGCCTACGAGGACTACTACCAGGCATACCAGAAGAAGCCCTCGGACCTCCGCTATAAGACGGCGTATGAGCGGGTACGGTTCGACGCCGCATCGCTGCATGTGAGCCGCGGCGAGACGCTGCGCAGCCAGGGCGATATGACTGGAGCCGTAACGGAGTTCCTGCGTGCGTTGCAGATCGACCCGAGCAATGAGCTGGCCAGGCAGGAAATTCGAATAACACAGCAGGCCCAGCAGCACAAGTCCGTCCAGCTGCAGAATGAGGAGACTCCGATTCCGCCCGCGGAACAGCGCGAGATGGGAGAGATGGGTGGCCCCATTCAACTGAAACCCCTCTCGAACGAGCCTTTGACGCTGCACATGGTTGAGGACAGCAAGATCGTCTACCAGACGGTAGGCAAAGCGGCAGGCATCAATGTGCTGTTCGACCCGGACTATACGTCGAAGCGTATTCAGGTGGACCTCGCGAATACGGATTTGTACGACGCGCTGCGGATCATCGGAGTGGTATCGGACACCTTTTGGCAGGCGATTACGCCGAACACGATTTTTGTGGCGCAGGACAACCGGATGAAACGGACTGAGCTCGAGCAACAGGCCGTCCAGACGTTCTACCTGACCAATGTTTCGGAGCAGAATGACTTCACCGACATTCAGACTGCATTGCGGAACATGTTCCAGACGGCGAGGATCTACGGGGTCGCCAGTCAGAATGCGATTATCATGCGCGGGACTCCGGATGAGCTGCTGCTGGCGCAGAAGCTGATCGATGATCTGGACAAGCCGAAACCTGAGGTAGTACTCGACATAGCGGTGCTGGAGGTAAGCCGGAATTACGAGCGTACGATAGGTATTCAGCTTCCGCAGACCGCGAGTGTGGCGTTCCAGGCCTCGAACTATAACCAGAGCAGTTCGACTACGACTACTACGTCGTCGAGCAACGGCCTTACGCTGAACAATCTTGCCCATTTGAACGCAACGAATTTTGCGGTAACGATTGGACAGGCCCAGGCCAACCTGCTGCTCACGGATTCGTCGACCAAAATTTTGCAAGACCCGAAGATCAGGGTTGTGGACGGGCAGGAGGCATCGCTCAAGATCGGCGAGAGGATTCCGATTGCTACGGGGTCGTACCAGACGGGCGCTGCCACGGCAATTGTGAGCTCGCTGGTGAACACGCAATTCCAGTATCTGGACGTAGGCGTGAACATCAAGGTAAAGCCAACGATCCACTATGACGGCGATGTGACCCTGAAGCTCGATATCGGAGTGTCGTCCCAGAATGGCTCGACGAGTATTGGCGGAATTACTGAGCCGATTATTACGCAGCGTACGGTCAGCCAGACCGTTCGTCTAAGGAATGGAGAGGCGAATATCCTGGGCGGCATTTTGCAGAGGCAGACGAGCGAAACCGAGAGTGGAACCCCGGGGCTGGCGAATCTGCCGCTGCTGAAGTACATCTTCGGCAGTAACGATAAGACGATACAAGACGACCAGATCGTGTTTCTGCTGATTCCGCACATTGTGCGGAGGGAGATGCTGGACCCGACAAATTTGCGTGAGGTTGATACAGGCACGGTGAATGACTTTGTGCTTCGCCATCTGAATTACGCCACTGCAAGTCCTGCAGCCACGACACAGGCGCAGCCTGCTCCGGCAGTGGCCACGCAGGCAGCCGCGCCAGTGACGGCAGCCGGTGCAGCGCAGAATGCAATGGCCGCTATGCAGCAACAGGCAGCCGAAGTGGGGGGCCCCGTGCAGTTGAATCTGGAGCCGGAGATACAGCAGGCGAAAGTAGGGTCAACCTTCCAGGTGAAGGTCGACCTGGTGGGCGGGACGGATGTCTTTTCAGTCCCGATGCAGCTGCAGTACGACCAGACAAAGCTGAGCCTGATTAATGTTGACCTGGGCGATTCGCAGCCTGGGGCGGGTGTAGATTTCCTCGGCAAGGACGGACAGGCGGTTGCGCTGGTGCATCGTGATTCTGGTGATGGTAACGTAGCGATCTCGGCGTCCCGGCCGCCGGGCGCGCATGGCGTAAGTGGATCGGGGACAGTGTGTGTGCTGACGTTCAAAGCGACGGCGCCGGGGCCCGCTGCAGTGGTGATCACGCGGCCCGTGGTGCGCAACAGCGCGCAGCAGGCGGTCCCGGCAACGGGGTCGCGGGCGATTGTGCAGATACAGCCGTAAGCTGCGCTGTGGTCAGGCCCTGAAGGCAGCAGATGAAGATGCGGTTAAAATTCGGGCTCGAAGATGGGCTTACTCTGGTTGAGCTGATCGTGACAGTCGCGATTCTGTCGATACTGGCAACAGCCGCGGTGCCGGTGGCGCGCTTTGAAGTAAAGCGCGAAAAAGAGCAGGAGCTGCGCTACGACCTGTGGGAGATGCGAAGCGCCATTGATGCCTACAAAGATGCGGCAGACCGTGGGGCATTCCAGACAAAGGTGGACAGCATGGGCTATCCACCCGACCTGCAGACACTGGTGAATGGTGTGGATGTTCACGGCAAGACGGTGCGGTTTCTGCGGAAGATTCCTGTAGACCCGATGACCGGGAATGCGGACTGGGGCCTGCGGTCAAATCAGGACGATCCGGATAGCGACTCCTGGGGCGGGCAGAATGTCTTCGACGTGTATTCAAAGTCGAACGGCACGGCGCTGGACGGAACGAAGTACAAGGACTGGTAGACGTGCATCTGAGACACATATCGGTGCGACAGGGTTTGAAGCAGGAATCCGGCTTCACGCTGATTGAGCTCGTCGTCGTGATGGCGATCATCGCGATTCTGGCTTCACTGGCTGTTCCAGTCTTCACCGCGCAGATCAAGAAGGCGCGAGAAGCCGTTTTACAGGAGGATCTCCATGTGATGCGGAACGCGATCGACGCCTACACGATGGACAAGGGTAAAGCGCCGCAGTCGCTGGATGACCTGGTGCAGGCGGGTTATCTGAGGACGATTCCGGTCGATCCGATGACGCACTCAAGCGACACATGGGTCACGGACACGAGCGATACCTACGAGAGCGTAGACGAGAGTGAGCCCGGCATTGATGACGTCCATAGCGGGTCACAGGATGTAGGCACGAATGGCAAGATGTATTCGACCTGGTGAAAAGCGCGCGGCAATTTTGCTACCCAGTCAGAAAACTAGCTTAGCCCGAGTCGCCGCCCGATGGAGCGGCGATTTTCTTTGTTTTAGAGTTAGGGCATGACTCCGAGTTTCGGGCTTCAGTTGGATCTCCCCAAGATCGACAAAGTGTACGAGTGCTTTGCGGCGCTTGAGACAGTCCATGCGAACCAGGGCGGCCTGCTGCTCTTGTACGGCAGCCTGGATGCTCCAGGCATTGCAGCGGCGATGGCTGCGAATGTGGCCGGTGTGGCATCGCTTGGGCTTGAGCCGGACGCGGCTGTTGCCAAGCTGGCGCTGCGTGCCGGAGTTTGCGACTTCGTAGTGAATTCTTTGGACGAGGGACTGCGGATTTTGAAGAACGAAGTCCGTCAGCACAGGGCCGCGTCCGTGGTGGTGACAGAAGCGGCGGAAGTAGCGCTCCCGGAGATTGTGGCGCGGGGCGTGCAGCCGGACATTTCTACGCTGGCCGTGCCGGAACTGATCGAGCGCGGGACAAGAATGTTGCGGGCCGGCGCTCGTAGCGAGACTGGTGGGACGTGGGCGGTGACTTGGAGCGTGCAGCATGAACCAATGCGATGGCTGCCGAAACTGGACGTGCTGGCTGCGAAATCAATCGGCAAAATCGACACGATTCCGGATGGGCGTGTTCGCTGGCTGGAGGCAGCGCCGCGTTACCTGGGGCGGATGTTTGCAGGGCAGCGGTATCTGCGAATGACTGATGCGGAGGCGGACCGCTTTGTCCGGACCTTCGAGGCTGCGGTGAGTTCGGGCGAGATCGGGGTTGCGGTATCGGTGACACGCGATGGCAAGTTAATGGTGTTTGAGACTTAGGACTGCTCGGCCGCGGCTTCGATGGCGACCCAGAGGTCTTTGATCCCCGCCGATGTCTTTGCCGAGCACAACACGATCTGTTCAACCTGAAGCCCTTTTTTAAGCGCGATCTCTGCCTTCGTGCGGCCATTGCCGGAGAGCTTGTCAGCCTTAGTCGCAACCACAATCAGGTTGCGGCCGGTGTGTTTGAGAAATTCGATGAGCTGAATGTCTGACTGCTGGGGCGGGATGTTGCTGTCGACAAGGCACAGACACAGTGTGAGCGTAGGCCGCTCAGTCAGATAGGGTTCGATGAACTTAGGCCATTCGGCCGAGATGGATTTGGAAATTTTGGCAAAGCCATATCCGGGCAGATCGGCGAAATACATTTGTGGCTGCTGGCGTTGCGGAGTATTGGTAATCGAGAAGAAATTGATGGCGCGGGTACGGCCGGGAGTGGACGAGACCTTTGCCTGTTTTGAACCGAGAAGGGCATTGAGCAGGCTGGATTTGCCGACATTGGAACGGCCGAGGAAGGCAATCTCCGGAATAGACGGCGCGGGAAACTGCGCCGGCGAGTGGGCGGAGATCACGAATTTTGAGTAAACGCGCAAGGCTTAGTATACGGGGCGACACGAGAGATTCTCTTTGCAGCGGGCGTGCCACACAGCAACCGTATACTGGCGTTGAGTTGCTGGTTTCGGACGGGAAAGGTTCTTGCTCTTGCTATGAAGAAAAAGGCGTTGGTCTCGTGGAGCAGCGGGAAAGATTCGGCGTGGACGCTGCACGTTATGCGCCAGGCTGATGAGTATGAGATTGCCGGGCTGCTGACAACGATCAATGCAAAATTCGACCGCGTTGCCATGCACGGAACGCGACGTACATTGCTCGAAGCACAGGCCGAGGCTGCTGGGCTGCCATTGCGTACCATTCCGTTGCCCTGGCCCTGCTCGAATGAGCAATATGAGGCCGCGATGCGCAAGGCGTGCGCACAGGCCGTTGCTGACGGGATTGAAGTGATCGCGTTCGGAGACCTTTTTCTCGAAGACGTCCGGCGCTATCGCGAGGAAAAGCTGGCAGACACGGGGCTGACTCCGGTCTTTCCGATATGGGGGTTGCCGACGAACGCGCTGGTGCGGGAGATGATTGCGAGCGGGCTGCGGGCGCGCATTGTTTGCGTGGATCCGAGAAAGCTGTCGCGGGAGTTTGCGGGCAAAGATCTGGACGAGGGGATTCTTGACGCCATGCCTGCTGAGGTTGACCGGTGCGCGGAGCGAGGCGAATTCCACACTGCGGCCTATGCCGGGCCGATGTTTCGCTATGCGATTCCGGTCGAGAGCGGGGAAATTGTAGAGCGGGACGGATTTGTGTTTGCAGATGTGAAAGTGGCCGATTAGGTGGGGTGCTCGTCGGGATGCATTCGATGACTCAGAAAGCGGGGCTTTGAACGAGACCACCTGTTGCTATCTCAGAACTTACCCGAGAGGCAAGTTACGGAAGTATGGAAATATTGATTCTCCCAGGCATGAATTGCAGGGTTCGGGGTTAGATTCAAGTCAATCTGAGCCGCAATTCCTGCGGCATGAGTCTGGGGGAAGAGCGATGGATCTGGGTCGAAGAGGGCGTTGCCTGGCGTTTGCATTGGCGCTGTTGATGATTGGGGTGATGAGTCCCGGTTCGCTGCGTGCGCAGGGGGCGCGGGATGCAGCTGCCGCCGCGCAATCGCAGAGCGGAACAAAGCCGGTTCAGCAGCAGAAGACCTCCGAAGAGAACGGCGCAGGGAGGAAGACTTCGCGGCGGCATCAGGAGATGGTTGCGCGGAAGCCGCCATCACCCGGAATGGTGTGGGTGAATACGACTTCGAAGGTGTATCACAAGCCCGGTTCGAGGTGGTATGGAAGAACCAGAGAAGGCAAGTGGATGACGGAGGCTGATGCTCAGAAGGCCGGCTACAAGGCGGGCAGGAACTAGACCCGATTGAAGCTAATTGCCCGCCCGGCGGCCACGCCGCCGGGAGTTCGGTAATTCTCTCTCTACCATTTACACTGGTAATTGAGGAAATTGCGTTGATCGGTGGCACTTTAGCTAAAGTATTTGGAACCAGCAACGAGCGGGCGGTCAAACGCCTTCTACCCAGGGTACGCGTCATAGGAGAGCTGGAGCCGCAGATGCGGGCGCTCTCAGACGAGCAATTGCAGGCGAAGACGAATGAGTTTCGGGCACGCGTTGCCGCAGCCATCGAAGGCATTCAGGACGAAAAAGCGCGGGAAGAGGTGGAAAAAGAGGTCCTGGACGAGATTCTGCCCGAGGCTTTCGCCGTGGTGCGCGAGGCTGGCCGGCGCATCCTGAATATGCGTCATTTTGATGTGCAGTTGATTGGCGGAATGGTGCTGCACCAGGGCAAGATTGCAGAAATGAAGACCGGCGAAGGTAAGACGCTTGTAGCGACTCTGCCGGTTTTTTTGAATGCGCTGGCCGGACACGGCGTGCACGTGGTGACGGTGAACGATTACCTGGCCAAGCGCGACGCCGAGTGGATGGGTAAGATCTACGAGTTTCTGGGGCTCAAGGTCGGCGTGATTGTCCATGACCTGAGCGATGAGCAGCGCCGCGAAGCGTACGGGGCCGATATCACATACGGAACGAACAATGAGTTCGGATTCGACTACCTGCGCGACAACATGAAGTTTGAGCTGACGGACTGCGTGCAGCGCGGGCACAGTTTCGCGATTGTGGACGAGGTGGACTCAATCCTGATTGACGAAGCGCGGACCCCACTAATTATTTCCGGCCCGACCGATCAGACGACAGATAAATATGTGCGCGTGAACCGCATTATTCCATCACTCGAAGAAGGCGAGGAGATCGAGCAGGGCGAGACGAAGATCCTTACCGGGGACTACGTCGTCGATGAGAAGCACAAGACGATTTCGGTCACTGATGAGGGTTGGGAAAAGATCGAAAAACTGCTCGGCATCGGCAATATTGCAGACGCGGAGAACTGGGACCTGAAGCACCACGTGGAAGTGGCCATCAAGGCGCATTCTCTATACAAGCGCGACGTGCAGTACGTGGTGAAAGACGGCGAGATCGTGATCGTGGACGAGTTCACTGGCCGCATGATGCCGGGGCGGCGCTGGTCGGACGGTCTGCACCAGGCGGTGGAAGCAAAAGAAGGAGTAACGGTTCGTCGCGAGGACCAGACGCTGGCGACGATTACCTTCCAGAATTACTTTCGCCTTTACAAAAAGCTGGCTGGCATGACCGGGACTGCAGAGACAGAAGCGGCTGAGTTCGACAACATCTACAAGCTGGGCATCGTGGTGATTCCCACAAACAAGCCGCTGCTGCGGAAGGAGAACCCCGATGTGGTGTACCGCACGGCCAAAGAGAAGTACTTTGCCGTGGCGGACAAGATTGCTACGCTCCACGAGAGCGGGAGCCCAGTGCTGGTAGGTACTACGTCAATTGAGAAGTCCGAATTGCTGTCGCAGATCTTGCAGCGTAAGGGCGTGCGCCATGTGGTCCTGAACGCAAAGTTTCACGAACGCGAGGCTGAGATTGTGGCACAGGCGGGCCGGTTGGGGATGGTGACGATCGCCACCAACATGGCCGGACGCGGAACCGACATTCTGCTGGGCGGCAATCCAGACTTTGTGGCCAAGCAGGACCTGGTAAAGAAAGGCGCGGCGCGCGCGATCAGTGCGGCGGAAGGCGCTATCAACCCAATGGCTGCGCCGGGAATGCTGCGCTTCTACTACCAAGGGCAGGAATTTGAGACGACCCAGGAGAATTGGGACCGGACATACAAGATTCACGCGGATACCGCAGCGAAAGAGCACGAGGACGTGATCGATGCGGGCGGACTGCATATCATCGGTACCGAGCGGCATGAGTCCCGCCGCGTCGACAACCAGTTGCGCGGGCGCGCTGGCCGGCAAGGAGATCCCGGATCGTCGAATTTTTATCTGTCGCTTGAAGACGACCTGATGCGCATCTTCGCCAGAGAGTGGGTTTCTACGCTGCTCCAGAAGATGGGTATGGAAGAGGGTGTGCCGATTGAGTCGAAGATGATCTCAAGGCGCATCGAGAAGGCGCAGGAGCAGGTGGAGGCGCAGAACTTTGAGGCCCGGAAACACCTGCTTGAATACGACGACGTAATGAACAAGCAGCGTGAGGCGGTGTACGGGATCCGGAAGCAGTTGCTGAAAGGGCTCGACCAGAAAGAGCTGATTGTCGAAGACTACGTTGCGAATATTTTAAGCGACATGCTGGACGAATTTACTCCGGAGAGACTGCACCCTGACCAGTGGGACATGGAGGGTTTGAAGTCGAAGCTGACTGAACAGTTCGGCTTCGACATGACAGCGGAGGGGCTGGACACTGCCCAGCTGACGCGGCACGAGCTTGGCGAGTCGCTGTTTGAGCGGCTGAAGGAGCGTTACGAGGCCAAAGAGCAGATTATTGGCGAGGCGGCCATGCGCACGCATGAACGAATGATCATGCTGAGTGTGATGGATGGGCTCTGGAAGGACCATCTGCTGAACATGGACCACCTTAAGGAAGGGATCGGACTGCGCGGGTACGGGCAGAAGGACCCGCTCGTAGAGTACAAGAAAGAGTCCTTCGACATGTTTGAAGGGATGATGGAGCGGTTCCAGGAAGACACAGCGCGCTATCTGTTCTTGATGCAGATTATCGGGCCGGATGGACGGCCTGTGCAGATTCCTTCGCAGCGCCGGGCTCCGGTTCCGGTTGCTCCGCCGGTCGCCTCGGCGATCGTAGATGCCGGCGCGGGTGGAAACGGGCATCACGACGGTGTTCCGCTGTTGCATCGTGATCTGGCTCCGGAGACAACGATTGATTCAATTGAGAGGGAGTTCAGGCGCAAGAAGCAGCGTGAGCTGGAACATGCGCGCATGGCCGGAGGCGGTGAAGAGAGCCGGCAGGTGACCCAGCGCAGGGCTGGGGACAAAGTGGGAAGGAATGATCCGTGCCCTTGCGGCTCGGGCAAGAAATACAAGAAGTGCCACGGAGCAGGCGCTGAGAATAACTGAGTCCGCCGCGAGCGGAATAACGACAGACCCGGCCGCAATGGCCGGGTTTCTTTTTCTGCGGACACTTGAGCAGAGAACGAGGCGACTGAGCAAATTCCGGCTCCTGCTTTTCCCCGTTTTGCCGATAAACCCAGCAGGGTAAGCGCCAATGATTGAACTTACACGCTTGAATGGGAGCGGCCTGGTTGTAAACAGCGATCTGATTCTTTTTGCGGAGGCAGCACCTGACACCCTGTTGACGATGGTGACTGGAGAGAAGCTGATCGTCACCGAAAGCCTGACGGCGGCCGCAGAGCGGGTGGCGGCCTTTCGCGCGCGCACAATCGCGGACGCGTCGCGACTGTGTCCGGGAGGGTTGAAGATGGCTGCCGGAGCGGAGCTACCGGCCCGGGCTGCGCAAGCGGCGGCAGAAGCGGGCCTTGAAACCGAGTGCAGCGGCGTGGATGAAGAGAGCGCGAGGGTGATGCGGCGGCGGCGCAGAGCAGAGTCCTGATTCGTGAAGCATCGGGCTGCGAGGCATCGGACCAGGTGCTGTGCTGAAGACGAAACCTGAGAGGCAAGGGCGATGGATACAAGCAGTTTGCTGGGCATATTGCTGGCGCTGGCGGGAATTCTGGCGGGATTGCTGCTGGAGGGTGGTCACGTTGGCCAGATAGTGCAGCCGACGGCGGCGATGATTGTCTTTGGCGGAACGATCGGCGCGGTGATGCTCCAGTATCCGCTGGCGACGGTGGTTGCGGCGGTCCGGCGGCTGGCACGGGTGTTCTTCTACCGTGCGGAAACCGGCGAAGCGGCGGTGACGCAACTGGTGAACTTTGCGAACAAGGCGCGGCGGAATGGGATTGTTTCGCTGGACGAAGATCTTGCGTCGATTGGGGACCCGTTCCTGAAGCAGGCGATCATGCTGGCCGTGGACGGCACTGAGCCGAGCGAGCTGCGCAGGATTATGGAGCTGCAGATCGATAACGAACATGAAATAGAAGAGAAGATTCCCGCGGTGTTCGAATCTGCAGGAGGATTCTCGCCGACAATCGGGATTATCGGCGCGGTGCTGGGACTCATTCAGGTCATGCAGCACCTGGATCACATTAACGAAGTGGGGCGTGGCATTGCCGTTGCGTTCGTCGCGACCATTTACGGCGTGGCCGCGGCCAATCTGTTCTTTTTGCCGGCTGCGGGGAAACTACGACAAAGGGCACGCCAGGAGCAGGCGCTGAAGGAAATGATGGTGGAAGGCGTGGTTTCAATCCTGGAAGGGATGAATCCGAGGATTCTTGAAATCAAGCTGAACAGCTTTTTCGGCACCACACATGAGGAGAAACAGAGGCCAGTGGAAGTAGGGAAGGGCGCTGCATGAGGCGCAGGCGCAGAAGCAAGCCGCATATGAACCATGAGCGGTGGCTGGTATCGTATGCGGACTTTATTACGCTGATGTTTGCGTTCTTTGTTGTGCTATTTGCAACGTCACAGGCGGACAAGAGAAAGCAGGCTGAGGTGTCGCAGGCGATTGATCAGGCTTTCCGGACACTGGGATTGTTTGAGCCGGCAAAGGTTGATGCTCATGCAAAGGCGCTTGCGGTCTCAGAGGACCGGGCCGCAACTCCGGTGAACATTGTGCTGGGGAGTGAGCTGGCTGCTTCGCCAGCCGTGAAGCAGGACCTGGCGCGGTTGAAGCGCGAACTTCAGGGGAAACTGTCCAATCAGATTGCGCAGCATGTGGTTGCATTGCACGTTGGGCGGGACGGATTGGTGATTTCGCTGCGGGAGGCAGGGTTCTATAACAGCGGTTCGGCTGTGCCGCACACGTCTTCTATGAAAAGCATCGATGCGATTGCAAAGATACTAAAGGCCTCGCCCTACGACATTCGGATTGAGGGCCACACGGACAATATTCCGATCCACACGAAGCAGTTTGATTCGAATTGGGAGCTCTCAACGGCCCGCGCGACCTGGCTCACGCGGCTGTTGATTGAGAAGCAGCATTTTCGCCCTGCGCGGCTTTCGGCCGCGGGGTATGCGGAATACCACCCGGTGGCGAGCAATGCGACAGCAGAGGGGCGCAGTGAGAACCGCCGGGTGGACATCATTGTCCTGCCGCATATCACATCGCCGGTTCAGGTTCCTTCGGCAGATCTTGCGGGGATTGAAAAGACTATGATGAAGAAGGATGAAGCGACCCTCAACGCTAGGCTCGGGAACGCTCGCTGACGAGCTTTACGATGCGGCTATTGAACTAGGGCGGAGGCCCGGAGGCATTGGGTGAGCGCCCGCGCTCCGGAACGTCTGCGCGCGCTATACCAGAGCCTTGCGGAGGCATATGGGCCGCAGGGATGGTGGCCTGCGAAGACTCCGTTTGAAGTAGTGGTGGGTGCATATCTTACACAGAGCACGGCCTGGACATCCGTAGAGAGATCGATAGCGAATCTTGCCGAGCGGGGATTGCTTAGCGCAGATGCTATTCGCGACTTGCCGGAGAGTGAGCTGCGAGAGCTGATTCGTCCGTCAGGATACATGACGCGGAAGGCTGCTGCGATCAAGTCATTTGTGGCATTTCTCGATGCTTACTACGATGGATCGATTGAAAATCTAGCTGACGAGGATGCAGAGATTGCCCTTGAGCGGCTGCTGGCGCTTCCCGCTGTGGGGCCGGAGACGGCAAATGCGATTCTGCTGTATGCGCTTGGGAAGCCAGCGATTGTGGTCGATGAGTACCTGCGGCGTGTGGTAACTCGTCATGGGCTGGTCGCATTGAAGGCGAAACATTGGGAGATTGAAACTCTGGGTGAGGCCGCATTTGCCAGCGAACCGCTGCGATCGCGTGTGCAACACTGCAATGAGTTCCACGCTCTGATGGTAGAGGTGGGGAAGCGCCATTGCCGTAAGATGCCATTGTGCGAAGGGTGTCCGCTCCACTGGGACCTGGCGCAGAACACCAGCGTAGAAGGTGTGAGACAGCATGGACGCAGATGACAGGGTTAGCCAGGGCTGTCGAGTCGGCGCAGTCGTGCTGGCGGCGGGCCGCTCTGCGCGGATGGGCGAGATAAAACAGCTGCTTCCGCTGGATGGGAGGATGGTGCTGGAGCGGACGCTGGCGAATGTACGAGGCAGCGCAGTGGATGAAGTGGTGTTGGTGCTGGGCCATGCGGCGGAGGAGATTCGACAGCAGCTTCCGGCTAAATTGCTGGATAACGTAACACTCGCTATGAACCAGGAATTTGCAGAGGGGATGTCCAGCTCGCTGCGCGTGGGGTTGGCGGCACTGGGTCCGCAAATGGATGCGGCGATGATTGTATTGGGTGATCAGCCACTGGTACGGCCAGAAACGATGGACCGGATTATTCAGAAGTATTCTGAGAGCAACGCCGAGATTGTGGTTCCGCATTACAGAGGAAAGCGAGGGAATCCGGTCCTGTTGGATCGGACGCTGTTTCCGGAAGCGATGACACTCGAAGGGGACACAGGGTTTCGAACACTGTTTGGACGCCATGCCGAGGGACTAGTAGCAACGGATGTGGACGATGTAGGCGTTCTGCTCGATATCGACAGCCGAGAAGACTATACGAGGTTGCTCGACCGGCTTGGTTGATTTAATTGGAAACGCCTTCGGCCTCGCACTGGCGGATGAGCGCGTCGACTGAGGCATAGTCTTGAAGCTGCGCGGCGTCCTCGCGCGCATGGGTGCCAGCCTGCCCACCGCGACGCAAGGCAACCATCTGACTGATGACGCTGAGTGCGATCTCTTCTGGTGTAGCCGCGCCAAGATAGAGACCGGCAGGAGCGTAAACCCTGGCGATTTTCTCCTCTGGAATGTTGGCAGTACGGAGATAGTCAAGCACCAGGGCAGAGCGATGACGGCTGGCAATGAGAGCGATGTAGGCGGCGTTGCCTTCAAGAGCCTTTTGCAGCCAGAGATGATCGCGTTTGTGCTGTGTGGCGATTACCACCCAGGTTCGAGGACCGATAGATGTCTCAGTAAGGTCAAAGTCTTCGGTGACGATCTTGTCAGCCTGGGGAAACGCCGTACGCTCCGCGGCCGGATCATTGACGGTAATCGCGAAGCCCATAAGGTGGCCCAGCATGCTCAGGGTCTCAGCTATGCGGCCGTGGCCTACGATGAGCAGTTCTGGCCTGGGCAGAACAGGTTCGATGAATATGTCCATGGTTCCTCCGCAGGGCATGCCCACGCCGAGTTGCTCATCGCTCATGTCAATGGTGATCATGCGAGGCTTTTCCGTTTCGATGCACTTGAGGGCCTCGCTGCGGACTGCGCTTTCAGCACAGCCGCCACCGATCCACCCGGTGACCAGCTTTCCGAGCGAGTCGATAATGGCCTTGGAGCCCCGACGCGCGGAGGATGACCCTTCCACGCGGACGACCGTCGCGATGGCGAATGCGGACCCCGAGGAGGCAAGCTCCGCGGCCTTGCTGTAGAGTTCGTCGAACATTTCCCTCACTTCAATCCTATGCTCTGCCTGGTTTAGGCTTCAAGCATGGAGAGTTGTCTTGTATAGCGATCAGGTCAGGGACCATTACGCGAATCCTCGCAACGCGGGAAGCGTGGAGGAGCCTTCAGGCAAGGCGCTGGTGAAGAGCCCGTTCGACGGCGATACGCTTCTAATTACGTTGAGAGTGGCACAGGGGACTGTTGAAGAGGTGAAGTTCAAGTGTATGGGCTGCGCCGTTGCCATCGCATGCTCTTCCATGGCAACGGAGATGGTGAAGGGCAAGCCGGTGGATGAAGCCTACCGGATCACAGAGGAAGCCGTTGCCGAAGCCCTGGGCGGGATTCCTGAGTACAAGATGCGATGCAGCAACCTTGCACCGGCAGCGATCCGGTTGGCGATCGATGACTGGAGGAAGCGCACTGAGGGTTGATTCAGAGCGCTCCCGTTTGGTTCAGCGAAGGCTGAAGGGAGCAGGGACAACCGAGTCCAACGCGTCGGCTTCTGCCTCAGTGAGCTGGAAGGTTGCGGCGCTGATGTCCTCTTCCAGGTGCTTTACGGACGAGGTGCCCGGAATGGGCAACATGACCGGAGACCGCCTCAGCAGCCATGCAAGTGAAATAACGATGGGAGAAACCTTGCGGGTCGCAGCGATCTTTTCAACGACCTCGTTGGCCTGGCGATTTTGTGCAAGCGGACTCCAGGGCAAGAAAGCGATGTTATTCGACTCACAATAGTTGACCAGATAGTCCCACTCGCGGTCGGCGAAGCTGTAACGGTTCTGCACAGAGACGATAGGGACGATTTTGCGGGCGCGCTCAACATGCTCGAGCGTTACGTTGGAAAGGCCGATGTGGCGGATTTTGCCCTGCTCGCGCAGGCGGGCGAGGGTTTCTATAGAGGCGTCGAAGGAGACGGCAGGATCAGGTACATGGAGCTGATATAGGTCGATGCGGTCGAGGCGCAGCCGCCGCAGGCTTCCGGAGACGGCTTCTTCAAGCTGCCGCGGGCTTGCATCGTGCAGCCATTGGCCCGGGCCGCAGCGTAGCCATCCGCCCTTGGTGGCAATGACTAGGTCTTTGGGATAAGGGTAGAGCGCTTCAGCGATGAGTTCTTCAGAGATATAGGGACCGTAGGAATCCGCCGTGTCAATAAAGTTGATCCCCAGCTCAACCGCGCGCCGCAGCGTAGCCAGAGCGCCGGCGGGGTCTTCGGGGGGGCCCCAGATTCCCTTGCCTGTAATACGCATGGCGCCGTAGCCGAGACGATATACGGTCATATCTCCGCCGATGGTGAGTGAGCCGGCCTGTGCCGCTGAAATTGGAGTAGCTGTATTTGTCATGATCCCTGGAGTCTCCTGGATGCAGGTTGCATAAATCATTGAAGGTGAATTGAGCTTGGTTTAATGTTCCAGCCTTCCAAATGGAGCTGGGCCGATATGTCAGCGAGTGTGTGCCGCGGGAAGCTGATTTTAAGGTGCCGCGATTCGCCGGGCAGGAGTGAAAAATAATTGTCATCATACATAACGGGAAGAATTCTTTCGCCAGTGCCTGCGTCAGCGACCATGAGGCGAACTGCTAGAGCAATGGTCGACGTGACGTTTGAGACGGCTACACTCATTTGAGTGTGGCCGCCGGGCGAAAGATGCGCGCTTGCTTGAAGGCTTGCCTGAGGAAGGCCGTTAAGCGATGTACAGTCATGATTTCTTAACGGGGCCCAGTAGAAGTTGTCTGAGACCAGCACTGATCCGCGGCGAAGGGCGAGCTTTACAAAGTAAACGGGTGTGAGATCTGGTGGGATGTCGAGAGCCAAGACCTGCTGTGCGCTTGTGGGTGGAGCCGAGAGGGATGCCTGACTGTGCCATCGTTCGCGCCCGCCAAGGTCATAGATCCACGCTTCTGCGTGCAGGTTCGACTCACGATGTGGCGTGTTGTTTGCAACTTTGATCGTATTGCTGAACTGGTCCCAGAGGATATGCAGCGGGCGGCTGCCGGTCTTGGCGCCGAAATACGCTGCGGTCTGCTCAAAAGAGTAGTCGTAGAGCTGGCAGATCAGAGCCGGCCACGCGGCTTGCGTCATCCAGATGAGCTGTCCGCTGCCTTGATGGCTCTGGAGGGACTCGTAAATCGCCTTGGCAGTTTCAAGGTTCAGCATTTGCGCTTTGCGGCAGTAGTCTTCGATGCCCGAGGGAGGGCCATACCGACGTTCCAAACGCTCCGTGTAGAGAACTGAGCGCGGATCTTGATAGTCGTGGATCGCCCACATGTCGCTTATCGGCCACAGCGAGGGCTCCGGCATCATGGCACGCATACTCTCCACAGGCGGGACGCAGACAATCCCCTGCTCACTATGAAAGGTTGTGCCGCGGTGCTCAAAGTACCAGGCAGGTTCCTGATTGTCGTAAGGCCCGTGGCCGGTAACGAGTCCTGAAGCAGATGCCGGAATGTAGAAGCGTGTGCCGTCTAGGCTGGTGGTCGAAGCGCGCAGGCCAGCATCGATGTCCGCCGGTGGATCGCCTTCGTTGCGTCCACAATAGAGAGCGAGGCTGGCATGGTGCCGGGTGCGTCGAATCCTGTCGAGTACGTTTCTCATGAACATCGCATGGTCGGAAGGGTCAGGGCCATCACTTGGGTTTGCCAGCCAGAAGTCGTCCCAGACAAGGATGCCGTATCGGTCACAGGCATCGTAAAACCCGTCGCGGCCCACCATGCCGACCCAGTTGCGGATCATGACGAGGTTCATGTCACGGTGCATACGCACGCGCAGATCGTAGCCGTCGCGGTCGCACATGAGCATGCCCTGGTCCATGCCCCAGTTGCCGCCACGGCATAGGATCTTGCAGTGATTGACGTAGATGGTGAGGATGCCGCCGCCGGTGCTGTAATCGAACTTGCGGATGCCAAATGTGACAGATTTCTCGTCGCTGGTTTTGGCGCCGTATTCGATTTGGAGGTGCAGAGTGTGCAGCGTTGGATCGCCGTATCCATTAGGCCACCAGAGGCTCGGATTGGGGACATCGAGTGCGGCCCAATGTGATTTGTTAATTTCGAGAAGCTGAGACTCACTGGGTCGAAGTGTGACCGTGTAGCGGTACGAAACCTCATGAAAAGTGAGAGTAAGCGTGCATTGGATGGGTGAGTCTGAAAGATTCCTGATGCCGGTTTTTACAGCGAGCGCGGCGCGGCTATTGTCAGGCATAAGGGATTCAGTTGTGACCCAAGGGTCTTCGAGAATTACATCGCCGGTGGTCTCGAAGCGTACGTGGTTCCAGATGCCGATGTTTCGCCCACGAATGGTGGGCAGCCAGTTCCATCCGATGCTGGCGAGGAATGTGGGGCTGTCGAGTCCGAGAATGCCCCCATTACGATACTGCCCGCCGAGTATTTTGTGCTGGACGGGGCCAGGATGATCGACTTGATGAATGAGGACGGCAACGCAGTTTGTGCCACCGATGACCGCAGCGCGCGTGATATCGAAACGGGTGCGAATAAAGGCCCCGGCGATGCTGCCAAGTTTAGTTCCGTTCAGGTAGATGTCAGCCTTCCAGTTGATGCCCTCGAAGACAAGCCAGAGTCGCCGGCCACCGCAGTCAGAAGAGATAGCGAAGGAGGTGCGATACCAGAAATCATTATGGGTGAAGAATGCTTCAGAGACTTGCGACTGCTGGTTGCCGTAAAAGGGGTCGGGAATTGCGCCCGCCGTTAGGTAAGAGGCGAGCACAGTGCCGGGAACGATTGCGGGCAGCCAGTCTGGACTGCCGTAATTAACTGACGATATCTCCGCCGGAGGGCTGGCATTGAAAGCAGCGCTGAGGAGGCTCCAGCCTTCGGTGAGGTGCGCTCCGTCTTTCGTTAAGACTTGTTGAGGCAAAGAGTAAGCGTGGGAAGGGCTGCTGTGACTGCTCCATGCTTCGATCTCAGAGACGGAGAGAGTCTGATTTGAGGGTAGTGTCGCAATCAGGCGAATATGCTGCGCCGGAGTCGAGTGGAGCGGAATCTGCTCAACGCCGCTCGCACTGTGAGAGGCGTCATACACGGTCTGCCATTCGTGTGCTTGTACATCATGGCCGGATGTTAGCGGCTGGGTGGAGACCTGGATGCGATAAGCGTTCGCACACGGATGGCCCCAGCGGATGGTGAGATGGTCGATTGGAAAGGTCTGACCCAGGTCAATGGAAATCCACTGCTCGCCGCCAGGCTGTGACTCCCACATGCTTTGCCGGTTCCCGTCGGTGACCAGATGAGCAGTGCGGTTGTCGTCGATGGAGCTGGATTGATAAGCGAGCCGGTTTCTCGCAACGTCGAAGAGCCCATCGGATGCATTGGACGAGAGAGTTGTGCTCAACTCTTTAGCGTTTTGAGCGAGGGCGGGGCAGCAGGAATACGCGACAGCAGTTGCGGTCGTCGCCTTGATTAAGAAGTCTCTTCGGCTTATTGTGTTTTTCATATCAGTGTAGTCGATTTAGCGTTATTCACTTTATTTCAAGCGCGTTGATGGACTTAGTTGATGAAGCTTGCCAGTATACCTTTTATAGTTCTTGCTGCCGGTATGGTGATGGCGCAGAGTCCGACTACGCCACCGCAGCCCCACATTGTGTTTTCTGTTGCCAATCCTCGCGTCGAGCCTTCTCAGTACACGCTTGAGATTCGCCAGGATGGCACCGGCGAGTACAAAGCGACTTACACGGCTTCCGGCATGGATTCCGCTGCGGCGCCGGTCGATCGTGCCATCAGGGTTCAGGATCCTGTACTCGCGGAGATTTTTTCCGCGGCCCGCAAATATAATTTTTTTGCGACCGATTGTCAGGAACCCCACGGCCACGTTGCTTTTACTGGGAAGAAGACGCTTTCGTACATAGGGCCGGATGGTAAGGGGAGTTGCACGTTCAACTATTCGCGTGAGAAGGGGATTGATCAAACCGCTACCAATCTGATGTCCGTGGCCTACACGTTGGAGGTTGGCGCGCGCCTGGCGAGCGAGCATCGCTATGACCGGCTTTCTCTGGATGCCGAACTGAAAGCTCTGCAGGAAGCAGTCGCGGATAGAAGTGCGTTGGAAATTGAGAACATTGCGCCGGTGCTTGAGTCGATTGCCAACGATGACGCTGTGATGAACCTCGCAAGGGCGCGTGCGCAGAAGCTGCTTAATGAAGCGACCACAACGCGCTGATCGTCTATATAAATAGAAATAGGAGCAAAACGGCGTGCATAGAAGGCGAAACTTTTTCGCAGGCCGACACGTTGATATTAAGTAGGATTGGTTTGGTTTATTGGGGAGGTGCGCGATGCGGCGCCCATCACTTGGATTGAATTGGTTGCATAACTGCCTGGCTCTCTGTCTGCTTATAACGAGCGGTGGCTTTGCTTGTGCGCAAAGCCAGACCTCTGCGCCTCCGCCTCCACCGGATGCGCAGCCTTCACTTCAGGAGGCTGCTCCTGCAGCAAATGCTCGAGCCGTGCGCTTAAGCGACGTCCAGGGGGCGGTACAGGTCTTCAACGGGTCGCAAGTCGACTTTCAGCAAGCGCAACTTAATATGCCGGTGGTGCAGGGCATGCGGTTGGTTACGTCAGAGGACGGCCGGGCGGAAATTCAGTTTGAAGATGGCAGCGTAGCGCGCGTTACCCCGAACAGCTCGATCACCATCACGAAATTGGGCACGAATGCGGACGGTAGCACGGTGACCGTAATTGAGGCTGACAGCGGGTTGACCTACTACGAACTGAATGGGAGAGCAGGGGAATATACAGTCTGCTTTGGCGAAAACAGCATCACCCCCGATGACGGGAGCATTTTTCGAGTAGATCTGGACAGCACGCCGGAACTGGCGGTTACGCATGGCAGCGTGCACGTAAGCAACTCCGAAGGGCTTTCGGCCGACATTCATACCAACCAGTCCGCGCGTTTCAACGCGGCAAACCCCAACGAATATCAGCTTGTCGAGAGTGTGGCAGCGAACAGCTGGGACCAGTGGAATTCGGATCGGGATGAAGTGCTCGCAGAGCTTGACCAGAATGCCACGGAGGCAAGGGCGGCGAGCGGCAATCCGGAGAGCCCGGCCTGGAGCGATCTGGATGCCTATGGCTACTGGTACAACGTCCCCGGGTACGGTGAGGGCTGGGCCCCGTCAGGAGTAACCGCCGACTGGGACCCCTATGGACTTGGCTCGTGGGGTTACTACGACGGCATCGGATATACCTGGATTTCCGGATATCCCTGGGGCTGGTGGCCCTACCGTTGCGGCGCCTGGAGTTATTTCGATGGGTTCGGCTGGATGTGGTTCCCGGGCAACTGCGGATGGGACGGGTTTGGCTTCGATGGAGGCTGGTATCCCTATGCGGTAATCTGGTCGGCTCCAGCCGGATATCACATTCCGCTTCGGCCCAGGCGGATTCGACGACCGGGTCATGGGCCCATTCCTCATCAGCCTTTAGTTGCGGTCAATCGAGGGCAGCAGTTTACCCAGCTCTACGGCTCTATTGGCGTTCGTAAGTCGCAACCTCAGTCGTTCCAGTATGAGGGCAAGAGTATCGCCCCGCTTTCACGCTCGATCCACCCGTCTCAGGGAGGGCCACTCGGCGAGGGCTTTAGCTCAACCATGCAGAGGACAAACCCGGGCGTGATGGTGCGCCGTGCAAACGGTGGTGTGGTCTACCAGCCTTCAAATAGTGGGGAGCACCCGGTGTATACACCTCCCTTCCGTCCTGGTGAAGCAAATGGAGGACGAGTCTATACGCCTGCACCCAGGGTTGGGGAAGGCAGAGTTTCGACTCCGGCACCAGAGTTCCGTGCGCCGCCCCCAGCGCGGGCCCCGGCGCCAGCGTCCGGCGGTCATCCCCACCGCTAGTTTGCGGCGAGAGACTTATAAATCGCGGCCATGTGCTGGAGATCGACTTCCTCGGCGCGCGCCGTGCCGGGCATTCGTGACTCTGAGAGCGCACTGGATATTCTGGCTGAGGCAAAACCAGCTGAACGCAGGTTCTTCGCGAGCGTCTTTCGCTTCTGCGCGAAGGATTGCCTGAGAAAGGCCAGGAATGGCCGTGGTTCCACGCCGAGTTCTGTAAAGCGTGGCTGCATCGTCAGCCTCAGGACAGTGGAGCGTACCTGAGGCGGGGGCACGAAGGCAGTGGGTGGAAGATCAAGGACGCGCTCGATTCGCGAGTACAGCCGCGCCGTTGCCGACAGTAGCCCATAGTCGCTTGATCCGGGCTCAGCTAGAACGCGCTCTGCGACCTCGCGCTGCATCATAACAACCGCCATTGAGACAATGTCACAGGCGCTGAAAAGGTGCAGCAAAATCGGCGAAGTGATGTAGTAGGGCAAATTGCCGACCACAAGCAATTTTTCTTCACCCTGTCGTAAGGTAGTGAGATCGATGGAAAGTACGTCCGCCTCGACAATCTCTATCGAAGGGAATTGAGCGCGCAATTGCGAGGCAAGATCACGATCCAGCTCGATTGCAATGAGGCGGCGAGCCTGTGCGGCTAAAATCTCCGTAATGGCGCCTGCTCCAGGGCCGATTTCGACGACGGTTTTCGCGGAGATGTCACCAAGAGCATCGACGATTGCCGCGCTGGCTGCGGGATCGACGAGAAAATTTTGACCCAGCTTTGGTTTTTGTCTCAATCTTCCTCACATGGGGCGGACACATTATGAGCCAACGGTATAGACTCAGCTTTTGCGCGACCGAAACACTCTCCATGCATCATAAGAGAATAAAACGGAGCACGATCCTGTATGCACATTGTCTTTGCGGCCTCTGAATGCGTTCCCTACGTGAAAACTGGCGGGCTGGCTGATGTAGTAGGCGCTGTGCCGCGTGAAGTTGTGAGCCTAGGCCACAGGGCGACGGTTTATTTGCCGTATTATCGCCAGGTCAGGGAACGCGCGCCGGAGAAGGCTGTGGCCATTCACAGCCTGACGATCCCGTTCCAGTACTACAACCGGTTTTCAGCCATTCTCGATGGTGGAGTGCACGACGGTGTGCAGTTCTATTTTGTCGATTCTCCAGAGATGTTCGACCGGGAATCATTGTATGCGACCCAAACAGGGGACTATCCAGACAACTGGGAGCGGTTTGGGCTCTTTTCGCGCGCAGTGCTTGAGGCCGCCAAGCAGCTTGGCGTACCGGATATCTTCCATGCGCACGATTGGCAAACGTCGATGATTCCGGTGTATCTGAGAACGATCTATTACTTTGACCCTGCCCTTCGGAATGCAGGGACGGTGTTGACAATCCACAATGCCGGATATCAGGGATGGTTTCCGCCGCAGACGACTGAGCGCCTGCTGCTTCCGTGGGAAATTTTCACGATGGACCGTGTGGAGCACTACGACACATTCAATTTTCTGAAGGGCGGGATTGTTTACTCGGACGCAATCACTACCGTGAGCCGCAAGTATGCGGAGGAGATCCAGACTCCGGAGTTTGGCGAAAAGCTCGACGGCGTGCTGCGCACACGGGCCGCGGACCTCCACGGAATCCTGAACGGGGTGGATTACAAGGAGTGGGACCCGGCAACCGACCATAACATTGCGGCGCATTACACGCCGGAGAATCTGGAAGGGAAGAAGGAGTGCCGACGCGATCTGCTGCATGCGTTTGGAGCAGAGCATGTTGCGGACGAAACACCGGTGCTGGGGATTGTGTCTCGTTTTGCGACGCAGAAGGGTTTCGACCTGATTGCACAGATTGCTCCCAGGCTTTTGAGCGGAGATGTATTTTTGATCGCGCTCGGAACTGGAGAGCCCTACTATGAAGGGCTGTTCCGGACGATTCAGAACCAGTACCATGGCACGGCATCGATCAAGATTGCTTATGACAGCATACTGGCGCACAAAGTAGAGGCAGGCGCCGACATCTTCCTAATGCCGTCACGCTATGAGCCGTGCGGATTGAACCAGATTTACAGCATGAAGTATGGGACAGTCCCTGTGGTGCACGCGACGGGCGGGTTGGATGACACGGTGGATGAGTGGGACGCCGCAACACAGGTTGGTTCGGGATTTAAGTTTATGAACCAGACAGCGGATGATTTTTACTCGGCGCTGGAGCGGGCACTGGAAGTGTTCCGGAACGACAAGAAGAGCTGGGTGCAAATCATGCGGAACGGAATGGCGAAGTCGTATACATGGCAGAAGCCCGCCAAAGAGTATGTTGATGTTTACCAACAGGTGGCCCGGCGGCGCAGTTAAGGGCAGGCCTGAAAGAAGAAGCCCCACCTGAAGCGGGGCTTCTTGCAGCAGAAGAGCCGGGCTATGCGGTGGTCTTGGCGCAGTATTCGTTGAAGGCGCGGGCCAATTCCTGACCGATCGCCTGGGCGGTATTTGCTTCGATGACAAACCGCTGCATGAGATAAACGAGTTTGCCGTCGCGCAGAATCGCGATCGCGGGCGATGTCGGCGGCTGTCCCTCAAAGTAGCTGCGTGCGCGTTCGGTGGCTTCGCGGTCCTGACCGGCAAATACCGTGACGGATTGGTCGGGGAGGACGGAATTCTGCATGGCGAGGCGGACACCGGGGCGCATTTTACCGGCGGCGCAACCGCAGATCGAGTTCACGACCACCATGGTTGTTCCGGGCTTTGCCAGAGCGGCGTCAATTTCCTCGGCCGTACGTGTTTCCTTGATTCCAGCGCGGGTAAGCTCCTCGCGCATGGGAATGACCATGATTTCGGGATACATTCGCTCGTTTCCTCCAGGCCGCGGTTTTGCGGGCGTGTCTTTATTGTACGGTTCCGGTGGGTGCAAGGGAAGCGGAGATAAGGGCTGTTGTAAGCTGTAGAGATTCAAAAATTCAAGTCAGGAGCGGCTCTTTGAAGGCGGTTCGGCGTTCTCTGGTTTTTTTCGCACTCTTGCCCGCATTTGCGATGGCGCAACAAACGCAGGCCGGATTCCTCGGATACAGGGACTTTTCCGCACAGTCAAAGCTGGACGACGAGTTCATGGCTGTGCCAAATGCGAAGATTGCCGGAGCGGACCTGAAAGCGCTGACCGCAGCCCCGCACGTTGCCGGATCGAAGGAAGACTATGCCACTGCGGAGTTTGTGGCAGCGAAATTCCGGGCTGCCGGGCTGGAGACGAAGATCGTTCCCTATGTCGCATGGATGAACCTGCCGAAGAAGATCGAAGTGCAGGCGTTCAGTGCTGACGGCAAGCTGCTTATGACTGGACCGACGCGCGAGCAGGTGGAGGGCGATCGCTATGAGAATGATCCACGCATTGTGACGCCGTTTAGCGCCTCGTCGCCGTCAGCGGATATCACAGCCGGGGTGGTATATGCGAATTACGGGAGGCCGCAGGACTTTGCTGCACTTGCGAAGCTGGGCGTGAGTGTGCAAGGAAAGATTGTCCTGGTGCGCTATGGAGCGAATTACCGGGGCGTCAAGGTGTTCCTTGCGCAGCAGCATGGCGCTGCCGGAGTGATCTTTTACTCCGATCCGCAGGATGACGGGTACTTCCGGGGCGACACGTATCCGAACGGGCCATACAGGCCGGAGACGGGCGTACAGCGCGGGTCAGTGGAGTATATGTTCGAGTTTCCGGGCGACGTGACGACCCCGGGGATTGCCTCGACGCCGGACCTGCCCGCGTCCAAGCGCATTCCGCCGAGCGAGTCACCAGCCATGCCGAAGATTCCGGCTACACCGCTCTCCTGGCATGACGCGGAGCCGATCCTGGAGGGCCTGGGCGGGCATACAGTGCCGAATGGGTGGCAGGGCGCGCTGCCGTTTACCTACCATGTCGGCGGAGCCGGCAACGTGAAGGTGCATATGCTGCTTGAGCAGGACTATGCTTTTCGCCCGTTGTGGGATGTGATTGGGCGGATTCCGGGGACGGAGTATCCAAACGACTGGGTGATCGCCGGCAACCACCGTGACGCGTGGACCTTTGGCGCGGTGGATCCGAACAGCGGTACAGCGGCCATGCTGGAGGCAGTACGCGGCATTGGGACCCTACTGAAGCAGGGATGGCGGCCGAAGCGGACGATCGTGTTTGCAAGCTGGGACGGCGAAGAGGAGGGCCTAATCGGCTCGACAGAGTGGACTGAGGCGCATGGGCCGCAGTTGGCGCACGCGGTGGCCTATTTCAACATGGATATTGGTGTATCCGGACCGAACTTTGGGGCTGAGGCGGTGCCGTCACTGAAGGAGTTTGTGCGCGCCGTGACCATGCAGGTTCCGAGCCCCTCCGGTGGAACGGTGTACGAGCAATGGTTGGCGCGACAGCAGCAGAGGCGTAACCAGAATGAGCCAAGGCTCGGCTTCAACGAGCACTGGGAAGGCGATCTGAACCAGAACGGCCCACGCATCGGTGACTTGGGCAGCGGGTCGGACTATACGCCGTTTATCCAGCATTTCGGCGTTCCTGCAACAGACATCAGGTCGAGCGGGCCATATGGGGTGTACCACTCTGCGTTTGATGACTTCCAGTGGTTTACGCAGAATGCCGATCCTACGTTTGTGTACGAGCAGGAGCAGGCGCGGGTGTTCGGCTTGGAAGCGCTGAACATGGCGGACGCCGATGTGCTGCCCTACGACTACGTGACCTATGCGCGGGAAATTACTGGTTATCTGATTGATGCAGAGAAGAAGGCGAAGAGAGACAAAGTAAGTCTTGATTTCGATCCCGCATTGTATGCGGCGCATCGCTTTCTGGCTGCAGCGGAGGTTGTAAAGCCGCTTGAGGAAAATCCGCAGGCGAACGATGCAGCACTGAACACCGCTCTGCGACAGACGGAGGAAGACCTGCTGTCGCCGCAGGGACTGCCGAACCGCCCATGGTTCAAGCACACGATTTACGCTCCGGGCGAATATACCGGCTATGCTGCGGTGGTGATTCCGGGCGTGAACGAGGCGATCGACGCACACGACGCAGCGACGGCACAGCAACAGCTCGGCGTGCTGACACAGGCGATCACACGTGCGTCTGAAACGTTGGAGGGAGCGGCGAAGCAGGCGAACTGACTTACGGGACTTCCTCTTCCACGGTATCGCCCTCGCCTGGAGCGAGGAAGAGGTTGGAATCGAGGCCGTGCTGGCGGGTATAGAGGCTGTAGTAGCGCCCGCCCAGCGCGAAGAGGCTCTCATGCGTGCCGCGCTCGACGATCAGGCCGCCTTCGACGACTAGAATCTGGTCGGCGCGGCGGATGGTTGAGAGGCGGTGCGCGATGACAAACGTTGTGCGTCCCTGCATGAGGAACTTGAGCCCCTCCTGAATCATGGCTTCAGACTCGGAATCGAGCGAGGAGGTGGCCTCGTCAAGGATAAGAATGCGGGGATCGGCCAGAATGGCTCGCGCAATGGAGAGGCGCTGGCGCTGGCCGCCGGAAACCTTGATGCCGCGTTCACCGATAATCGTCTCGTATTGATCGGGGAAGCGCTCGGCGAATTCGTCGACACATGCAATGCGGCAGGCGTTGATGAACTCCTCTTCTGTTGCCGTAGGGCGGGAGAACATGACGTTTTCACGGATGGTCCCATCGAACAGGAAAGACTCCTGCAACACGACGCCGAGTAGCGACCGATAATCCTCCAATAACACCGTGGATAGGTCTATGCCATCGATCAGCACGCGTCCAGTGTCTGGCTTATGAAAAGCGCAAATCAGGCTGATGATGGTGGATTTGCCGGAGCCCGATGAGCCAATCAAAGCAGTGACTGTTCCGGGTTTGGCTTCAAATGAAATTCCGTGTAGTACCTGTTTGTCTTTTTCGTAGGAGAAGGTCACGTTTTCAAAGGCCACGTCGCCATGGATTGGGCCCAGCCTTTGAGTTCGGGCAGGGTCAACGAATTCGTCCTCAAGATTGAGCAGTTCCACAGTCCGGTCCAGGCCCGCGACGGCCTCAGTAAGTTGCGTGCCGATGTTTACGATCTGGAAGATGGGGGCGATCATGGCGATGAGTAGAGATGAATACTGAACATAGCCGCCGACGGTCATTTGGCCGGAAAGCACCCGGTGGCCGCCCATCCACATTACAATGCCGCCGATCACACCGAGCAGCGTAGTTGCGGACAGTGACATGGTACTGGTGGCGGTGATAGTGCGCATGACATTGTTGAGAAGACGGTGCACTCCATCGACAAAGACACTGGCTTCGCGCTCCTCAGCATGGTAGCCCTTTACAACCCTCACCCCGCCAAGGGACTCGATGAGCCGGCCCTGAACTTCGGCATTGATTTTGCTGCGTTCGCGAAAGATGGGGCGAATGAACCTGAATACTCTTTGCAGGACAAGCACAAAGAGTCCCAGAACTGAGAAGACGACAATAGTAAGGCTGGGGCTTTTGTGGAGCAGGTAGCCGAAGACCATCGCGGTGGCCAGCAAGCTACCGGAAAACTCCACCAGTCCGGTGCCAAGGAGATTCCGGACACCCTCGACGTCGTACATGATGCGAGAAGAGAGCATGCCGGTCTGATTGGAGTCGTAAAAGGAAACGGAAAGCCGGCCGACGTGGCGCTGGATCTTGATGCGCATTTCGGCGATCATGCGCTGCGCAGCCTTGGACATGAGCTGCGTGAGAGAAAAAGAAGTTACAGCCTGGACAATGGCGGCGGTAAAGACAAGTCCAACCAGAGGAAGGAGCTTGTTGGCGTTATGCTGGCGAAGAACGCTGTCTATAAATGGCTTTGTGGAATAGGGCAGAACCAGACCCGCAAATCGATTGATGCCAACCAGGATGAGGCCGAGCAGGATGAGCCAGCGGCGCGGGCGGATGAGCTGCCATATCTCTGGCAGCACCTTTTTAAGCGGCGGCCTGCGCCGTTCTTCGCTGGCAGAACCGTCCTGTCCAGACGGGCGTGTGCTCTTCGTGGACGCGTGTGTGCGTTCAGCTCTTGCTGACATCGATCCGAGATTAGGGCCGCGAAGTCCGGGCACGCATTTGGTCCTTAAGACGTTGAGATTATGCTTTGGCTATTATGCCCTGCTTCGCCGCGCCGCGATGAACGAACGCACACAAAGAAGCACGAAGAACAAGAGAATTGCAGCCATAGCAGCCTTTTCTTCAACGGCGATGGGATGCGGAAACGGCCGGCCACCCAGCATCTGGAAATAATCGACGATGCTCCAGCCGGTACCGAGAAAACCCAGCAGTCCTACGGTGACGGCAATGTGCATGTAAAGCATGCGCTTCTTTGCATCCTCAGTCAGCGAAAGGAAGCCCAGGATGGAAAGGATGAGCCCGACGGCAGCAGGGATCAGCGATGTAGGATGCTGGCTGCCGGTGATGACAAAGCCCACGATTCCGAGCAGAATCAACACGATACCAAGACAGATAGTTATTTTTGCCATTGAGGGTGCCCTCCAAAATGCCCGCTGCTATGTAGCTACGATATATATGCAGGCGCGAGTTGACTCAAAATATTTTTCGCTATGTCCCGCGGTTCGCCGCATTCTTCGACGCGCAAAGCATCCTGAGGCAACTCCAGCGTATCGAGCTGGCTTTGCAGGAGATCAGGGTTCATAAAGTGACTGGGCCGGTCTTTGATGCGCGCTCTAAGAACATCAAGGGGGACATCCAACAGGACGAAGCGATAAGCTTTCTTGGGTATCCCCGCCGTCAGCACGTCGCGGTACGATTGCTTGAGAGCGGAGCAGGTCATAACTCCGCTTTTGCCGTTATGGACCCATCCAGCGATCACTTCGTGAAGGCTGGCGAGCCAGGGGGCGCGGTCCTCGTCAGTAAGCGGGATCCCGGAATGCATCTTTTGTTTATTTGCCTCGCTGTGATAGTCGTCGCCCTCGGCAAACTCCCAGCCAGTCAATTTCACAAGCTCAGCGGCGATGGTCGATTTTCCAGAGGCAGTTACACCCATAAGGATTGCGATCATGAATGGGTCTGATCCTTGAGCAGAGTGTTCACGTCGCCCAGCAGCTGTTGCGGGGTCCAGGTGTTCGTGGGGTACCACTTGTAGATCTTTCCCTGAGCAGTGATCACAACAGTCGAGAGCGAGTGGGCGAGCACGTGGTTCTTCTCGGGCGTCACGCCGATGAGGAAGAACTTGAGGACCTTCGCCAGCTCTTTCTGCGGAGGCGCGGCGAAGTCCCAGTGCTTGAAGGTTTCCTCGGTGTACTTGCCGGTATAAGCGCCGCCGTAGCTGCGGAGAACCGAAGGCGTGTCGTAACTGGGATCGAAGCTGACACTGAGCAAGTGGGTCTTGTCGTAGAGCTTTGGCTCAGTAGCAAGGGTTTTGTTGATCTCAGCGAAGTTGCGGCTCAAGCGTGGGCAATAGTTTGAAAGCGGGCAGCGCGTATAGATGAAGGTCATGAGCAGGACCTTGCCGCGAAACTGATCGATGTGGATGATCTTGTTGCTCTGATTTAGAAAGCTGAAATCGGGGACTCTTTCGCCTGGGACAAGCGGCTCATACTGTATTTTTGGAAGGGAATTCAGGTTGGCCTGCTTCACGATCACGACTTGATCGAGAAAGTCGGAGTCTTTGGATGCGAGCAGTTCCGCTGTAATAGTGTCTCCTGGGTGGAGTCCGGAAGCTACGCCAGGATTTTCGAGCTTATAGGGCATGATCATCGGCGGCATAAAACCGGGGATGGCCTCCGTGTTGACCGTGACCACGCCATTGGCGGTGTCAGTTGAGATCACCATGCCGCGGATGTGGTACTGCTTGACGCCGTTCTTTGCAGAGGTAGCAGAGGTATTTGCGGGAGCGGGTGCAGAGTGGCATCCGGAAACTGCAACCATAGCGCTTGCGAGAAGCACAGCCATGAATCCAGAGTAAAAGCGCATGTAGAACCAGTTTACACTTGAGTTTCGATCTGCAACAGCATGCCGATCTCATCAGAAATCAAGCGCGCATTTGCTGCGAATACGACGATTCTGACCGCGACAGTTCGCACTGCGCGCTGGTTAAGGCGGGAGTATGCGCTGGAGCAGCGCAGGGCAGGGCGCCGGGCATGGGTGACTCCACCTATTGAAGACTGGGACACGTGGTTGCACACGCAGTGGCAGGCGGTTTTGCTGAGCGAAGCAAATGCTCCGCTGCTGCTGACCAGCCTTCAGGAGCGCAGGGTATGGACGCGCATGCTGAAAGAAGATGCGCAAACGCTGGTGTCTCCCGCAGGGATGGCTACCTTGGCCGAAGACGCGTATGCGTTATTGAGCAGCTATGAGGCCCATGCCGAGCGTTATCACGAGTGGGGAAAGAACGACGCCGAGCGGTTTCGCCACTGGGCAGCAGACTTTGATCGCGATTGTGCACAGCGAAACTGGATGCCGAGAGCACATCTCGAACACAAGATCGCTACGGTTTTGGCTAAAGGCAGGCTTCCTGAAGAGATGCTGCTGGTTGGCTTTGAGAGGGCGACTCCGGCGCAGAAGCGCTTGCTGGACGCGCTTGCTGAAATGGGCGTGAAGGTGGCTTTTGGAGCCACGGCAGCTTCCTCAGCGCGAAAAGAATATGTCGCTACACCTGGGCAACAGCACGAGATTGTGGTGTGCGCGCGCTGGGTACGAGAGCGGCTCAAGGAGAACCCGGAGGCCAGAATTGCGGTTCTTGCGCCGGATCTGAGTGCGATCCGAAACGAGCTGGAGCGAACATTTCGCCGCGTCCTGATGCCTCAGGCACAGGATATTTTTACTGCACAGCCAATGCCGTTCGAGTTTTCGCTGGGCCTTCCGTTGGGAAATGTGCCAGTGATTCGAGCGGCCCTGATGCTGTTGCGCTGGTTGCACGGGCCGCTAGAGGACGAGGAGGTTAGATGGCTGCTGCTCTCAGGCTTTTTGCTGCAGGAGGAGGCAGAGTTTATGAGTCTGGCGAAGCTGGATGCCAGGCGGAGAGATTCAGGCGCACTCTCGCTGGAGATTTCGCTTTCTGACTTCTTGAAATTTCCCAGCGCAGAAGACAGAGCGGTGGTGACGCGGCTGACGGCCATGCACAAAGTCGCAGCGGCGAACCGGATCGAAGAGGAAGAGCGTTTGCCGGGCAGATGGACTGACATCGCTCAGTTGTTGCTTCGCGAGGGTGGCTGGCCGGGTGCGGCCAAGCGCAATACTGTGCACTTCCAGGCGCTGCGACGCTGGGAGCGGGTGTTGGATGAGGTAGCGCTCCTTGACTTTGATGGGCGGGGGATGAAGTACCAAGAATTCCTCGAAGCGCTCGAAGGCTATGCCCAGGAGGTGATCTTTGCGCCTGAGTCAGTGGGCGCGCCCGTGCAAATCATGGGAGCGATGGAAGCGGCAGGCCAGCAGTTCGATGCGGTGTGGTTTCTCTCTGTCGATGATCAGAGCTGGCCTCTCCGCGGCAGATCGCATCCTTTGCTGCCCAATGATGTGCAGAGACGTCGTAGTATGCCGTATGCCGATCCAGAGAAGGATCTGGCGTTTGGCCGAGCGGTAACCGAAAGGGTTGCTACGAGCGCGTCGTGGGTGGTCTTCAGCTACGCAAAGCGAAACAAAGACGGCGAGATGCGGCCTTCACCGCTGTTGCCACAGGATGCTGCGTGGCAGGAGAGAGACGAGCCGCTGATCGATGAAGAAGGTTCGGCACTCGAAGAAGTGGAAGAAAGTTCTGAGGTTGCCGCGTGGCCGCCAGACGTGGTTGCGGGCGGGTATGCGGTGCTGAAAGGGCAGGCAGCATGTCCATTCCAGGCTTTCGCGAAGGAGCGCCTATGTGCCAGGCCGTTGAACCGGAATGAGTGGGGGCTGTCAGAGAGCGAACGGGGCATTCTGCTTCACAAAACACTGGAAAAGATATGGTCGCCAAACGACGGCGCGCTCCACTCGCTCGAGGACCTGCAGGCAGCGATTCGCGAAGGGCGACTGGATGAGATTTTGAAAACGGCGATTGCGAAAATCTTTGCCGAGCGAGAGCAGGTCGCGAACGAATGGGGACGGGCGTATCTAACGAGCGAGAAGCAGAGGTTGCAGGTGCGCCTTAAGGCGTGGATGGAACAGGAAGCCGAGCGGGCGCCATTTGCGGTAATCGCGTGTGAAAAGAGGCTGGATAACGTCAGCGTGGGCGAGCTGAAGCTGCGACTGCGTGTAGACAGAGTGGATGAGTTGGCAGATGCGGGACGGGTCCTGATTGATTACAAAAGCAGCAAGGTTTCAGCAAAGGACTGGGAGACTCCTCGGCCAAATGAGCCGCAGCTGCCGCTCTACGCAGTCTTTGGCGGGATTGAGGATGTTCGCGGCGTGCTGTTTGGGCAGATTCGCGCTGATGAGACTGCATGGAAAGGGAGCACAGCGGGCGAGGATGTGCCGGTCCTTGCTGACAAGGGCGGCAATAAGAAGCTGGCGAAAGTATCCTACGACACGCGGCGGCGGGATGCATGGGAGGCGGAGCTGCTACGGTTGGCGGATGAATTTCTTCGCGGTGAAGCCATAGTTGACCCGAAGGCAGGAAAAGAAACCTGCAAATATTGTGGTCTGCAGGGACTTTGCCGTGTGATAGAGGCGCGGAATCTGTTGGAGGAGACTGAGAGCGAAGACGATCGCGGCGAGGACTGTGATGAGTAGCGTTCCCGCAGATGCCTCAGAACGGGCGCGTGCGCTTGCGGCCGATGAGTCGTTCATTGTGCAGGCACCGGCGGGTTCGGGCAAGACGGATTTGCTGACCCGGCGCTTCCTGAAGCTGCTGGCAGTTGTGGATGAGCCGGAAGAGGTATTGGCGATCACGTTTACGCGCGCGGCGACTGCGGAAATGCGGACGCGCATCCTGCAGGATCTCGAAAGGGCTGCTCGGGGAGAAACGACATCGGACGCCGAGCGGGACGCGTTAGCGCGCACTGCACTTGCGCATGCGGAAGATCGCGGTTGGCGGTTGATCGAGCAGCCGCACCGGCTAAACATCGAAACAATTGATTCGCTTTGCCTGCGGATTGCACAGAATCAGCCACTGCTTTCGCGCCTTGGTGGAAGGCTCTCGCCAGCGGAAAATGCGAGACCACTTTATGCCCAGGCTGCAAGGCGGACTTTGGGCCTGCTGGGTAGAGCAGAGCCAAAGCTTGAAGCGGCATTGCAGCATTTGCTCGCTTTACGCGACAACAATCTGGCCGACTGCATGAGCTTGATCATAGGCATGCTGGCGAAGCGCGATCAATGGGTCCGGCTGTTTCCGCTGACTCCAGATATGAGCGAAGACGACTGGTTTCAGCTGCGTTCGGTGCTGGAACACCCTCTTCGGGATGAAGTCAGGCGCGTTCATGGTCGGGTATACGAGCTGATGACGCGAGTCCCGCTGCTTGAAGACGAGTTGGTGGAGCTTGCGCGGTATGCAATCGAAAACGGAAATCAGAAAATTGCAGCGCTTGCTGAAATGCTAAAACTTCCGAAGCCGGAGACGCTTGCGGCTAAGGACTGGCTGTGCATTGCGGAGTTTCTGCTTACTAAAGAAGGGAATTTCAGGAAGAAGGTCGATAAAAATAATGGCTTTCCATCCTCAACGGCGGAACAAAAGAAGACAAAGAAACTGATGGAAGAGTTTCTTGCCCAGCGCAACAAGGTCGATGGCTTGCAGGAGGCACTTGCCGCTGTGCGTGAGGCTCCGCTTCCGAGCTACGACGATAAGCAATGGGAGACCCTACAACATGCCCTGCTCGTTCTGGGGCAGGCGATTGCTGAACTCAGAGTTCTGTTTGCGCAGCAGAATCTAGTGGACTTTACGGAGATCGCGCTTGCGGCCAGACAGGTGCTCAGCGATCCAAATTTCGACCCGGATACGCCGTTCGCCATTAGCGGCAATATCCGTCATCTGTTGGTGGACGAGTTCCAGGACACTTCGCGCAGTCAGTATGAACTCCTGACTCTGCTGATCCATGCGTGGGAGTCGGATGACGGCCGCAGCGGATTTCTGGTTGGCGACCCGATGCAATCGGTGTACCTGTTTCGGCAGGCAGAAGTGGAACTATTTGAACGGGTCAAGCAATTTGGTCTGGTCTCAGAGAACTTCGTGCTGAACGTTGAACCCCTTGAACTTAAGACAAACTTCCGATCGCACGCGGGGCTGACAACGCGCTGGAACGAGATGTTCGAAGTGATCTTTGGTGACGGCGGTGCAGGCGGCATCCGGTATGCGGAAACGATCGCTGCAGATGAAGCACTTCCGGATCAGGCCGTACATGTGCATCCGCAGATTATTGACGGCAGTAATGGGAGAACTGCACATGAGGCGCGCGATGTCGAAGCGGCGAAAGTACTTCAGATCGTGCGGATGCATCTGGAACGCATCGAAGAGGCCAAAGCGGAGGGCAAAGAGTATCGCGTTGCAGTACTGGCGCGGGCGCGGGCGCACCTTGCGAAGATCGCGACTCTGCTGCGGAAGGAGGGTGTGCCCTTTCGAGCTGTTGAGCTTGAGAAATTAAGTGAACGGCAGGAACTCGTGGACCTGATGTCGCTGGTGAGGGTCCTCCTGAATCCCATGGATCGCGTTGCCTGGCTCTCCGTACTGCGGACGCCGTGGTGTGGGCTGACGATGCGCGACCTGCACGTGCTGACTGGCGTGGACGACAGAAATCTGAAAAGCTATGCCGTTCATGAGTTAATCCAGGCACGGGCGCATCTGTTGAGCGAAGACGGAGCTGTGCGAGTCCGTCGAGTCGGCGAAATTCTGCAGCAGGCTTTGGCGGTTCGGTTTCAGGGCGAATACGCAGCGTCGTTTTCACAATGGATTGAGCGAACCTGGCGCAGCCTGGGCGGGCCGCAGTGCTTGGACGCTATGGCACACGAGAATGTGCAGACGTTCTTTGAAATGCTGGATGAGGTGGCCCCGGACGGAATGGCGTGCCTTTCCGGGGACTTTGAAACACAAATGGAAGAGCTTTATGCTCGGCCGGATCCAAGAGTAAGCGAGCGCACGGGCGTGCAGCTGATGACAATCCACAAGGCAAAAGGGCTGGGCTTCGATGTTGTCATCGTGCCGGGGCTTGAGCGCGGCGTGGGCAGAGATGAGTCTCCACTGATCAGCTGGCTGGAACGCACAAACGCCACCACGGGTGAATCAGAAATGCTGGCGGCTCCGATAGGAGAGCGTGGCGGGACGAGGCATCCGAGCTATGTGTGGGTGCAGCGGCAGCACAAGGAGAGAGAGAACGAAGAGCTGAAGCGGTTGCTGTATGTGGCATGCACGCGCGCACGAAAGTCGCTGCATCTGCTGGGAACTGCGGAGGCGACCAAGTCTGGGCTTAGGCCGAGCAGGGGAGAGAGCCTGCTCAAGGCTGCGTGGCCCGCGCTCAAGGCAGACTTTGAGGCCGCGCTGACAACAAAACAACGTAGCGTAGTCCAGTTCCCGGCACGAGCAGCGGAAGCCGAGGCGCTTGAGCTTGCTGCCGGCGCTGAACAAACTGCAAAGCTCTCTCTACAGCGGCTGCCGTTAAATGCTGACCTCACACCGCGAGATGAGAATGTGCAGTGTTCGGGAAATGCACCCGGCGGGTCTGAGATTGTGTTTGAGCGTCCGGAAGGCTCGCGCGACGCGCGGCATAAAGGCAGTGTTGTACATGCGCTATTGGAGATGGTGAGCCGCGGGACTCAGGCTGATACTTTACCCATTGCTGCACGATCGATCCTCCGCGGGTTGGGATACTCTGGCAAAGCCTTGGAGGATGCGGTGCGGGAAGTGATTACCGCGGTGCGGAACAGCCTGAACGACCCGGATGGGGCATGGATTCTAGCCCCTCATCGGCAGGCACAGTCGGAGAACTCATTTACCGATTGGAAGGGTGGCGCGCTGGAAACACTGCGTCCGGATCGTGTATTCCTTGCCGGTGCAATGCCGCAGACGGAAGGTGGAGACTATCTCTGGATCATCGACTACAAGATGACGGCCCCCGCAGGCACTGCTTATTTTTTCGAGAAACAGCGGGAAATCTACACTCCACAGCTGGCGCGATACGAACGTGCCTTGCGCGAGGCGCAGGGAATCAACCTGCCTGTACGCTTCGGCCTGTACTACCCGAAGATCGCACGTTTGGATTGGTGGGGCACCTAGGGGCCCTAAGCCTTCTCGGACTCTGTTTCTGTCTGCGACTGATCGGTGTCCATCATGTGGTGGCGGACATCCGCTCCGCGCACCCAGAAGATGACGTCTTCCGCGATGTTCGTGGCGTGGTCGGCCACACGCTCCAGAATGCGCGCGATGACCAATGCGTTCAGCGCCTGAGGAGCGAGGTGCGGCTGCGTCTTCATCACATTCAACACGGAGAAGTAAGCCGCATCGTTCATCCGGTCTACTGAATCATCCATGGAGAGTACCGACTCAGCGATCGAGGCATCCGCTTCGATAAATGACTGCAGCGCTTTGCGGACCATCGCTTCCGCAAGGCTGGCCATTTTCGGGATGTCGACCGGGATTTCTGCAACAGGGAAGGCCTGTAGCTCGCGCACGCGGTCGCTGATGCTCTGCGCCGAGTCGCCCACGCGTTCCACGTCTGCGTTGATCTTAATGACCGCAAGGATAAATCGCAGATCGATGGCCATGGGCTGCTCCATAGCCAGTAGGTCGAGCGCCATCTGATCGATCTCGCGTTCGAAGCGATTAATGGCCAGTTCACCGCGATCGACCAGATCGCAAATGGAGAGGTCGCGGACGCGGTAGGCCTCAACGGCACGCTGAATGGCCTGTTCGGCCATACCGGCCATAACCAAAAGCTTCTCTTTAAGATCGTCCAGGCTGCGCTGAAAACGAAGTCGTGTCATCCGAACCTGCCCGTAATGTAATCTTCTGTCCTCTTGTCGCTGGGATTGGTAAAAATTTTATGCGTGGAATCAAACTCGATAAGCTTACCGTTGAGGAAGAAGCCAGTGCGCTCGGCGACACGAGCGGCCTGCTGCATGTTGTGTGTAACGATGACGATGGTGTACTGCGACTTCAGCTGAAAGATAAGATCTTCGATTTTTGCGGTCGAGACTGGATCAAGTGCTGAGGCAGGTTCGTCCATGAGCAGCACTTCCGGGTCAACTGCGAGTGCGCGTGCAATGCACAAGCGTTGCTGCTGGCCACCGGAAAGGCTTGCTCCGGATTTCTTCTTAAGGTCGTTCTTAACTTCGTCCCAAAGTGCAGAGTGCTTCAGAGAACGCTCTACTACCTCGTCGAGCACTCGGCGGTTGCGGAATCCATTGAGGCGCAGCCCGGAGGCGACGTTGTCGTAGATCGACATCGTAGGAAATGGGTTAGGGCGCTGGAAAACCATACCGATGCGGCGGCGAACCTCGACCGGCGAGACATCGTTGTAAATGTCGAGGTCGCCGATGCGCACTGAGCCGGTGACGCGGGCAACGGGGTTGGTTTCGTGCATGCGGTTGAGGCAGCGCACAAAGGTGGATTTGCCGCAGCCGGACGGGCCTATGAGAGCCGTCGCCTGACTCGCGGGGATATGCAGGTTGATATCCATAAGTGTATGGTTGGTGCCATACCACGCGTTCAGATTGTCTACCTGAATTCCAACAGCCACTTAGCTCGCCCCTTTCAAAACGCCGCGCGAAGTTACGTTCCTAACAAGAGATACCGAAATCACAATCAAAAAAATGAGAACGAGAGCGCCGGCCCAGGCCAGGCGGTGCCAATCATCATAAGGCGAGATGGCGGACTTGCGAATCGCCGAGTGTTCGACGTTGACGGGACTGGCGCCGGAGGTCAGTATCTCCATCTCCGGCACATATACGGCGACTGGTTCGGTCACACGGGCTTCCTGAGTCTTAGAACTCACCAGACTCTACCCTAATGAGGAAAAGTGAAAGGACTATTAAAGCTGTTGGTAAAGCGGGAGAAAAAGAACATAGCAGGCTACTTAGCCGGCCCATCCTGGGGCATTTGCTGCACTCGCCTGCTTCATCATAGTCGTCGAGAATCGAGAATCCCGGTATTGAAGGCGTAGGCCTATGAAAATAAATTGGATAGGCTCTTTCGGATTCCGAAACAAAAGTTCCGATAAGCCGTAAGCTTCGGACCGTGAGTGCCTTGCGCGCAGTTGATTGGGGAAGCAGGGATTTCTGCGTCTGCTACCACCAGCAATGGTGCTTGTGCTTTTCAACCTTGGCAGATGTGGGTTTGGCGGAAGCAGCCTTCGTGCTGTTCGTATGGTTGTCCTGTTGGCTGGCGTGAACCTGAGAGCCTTTGGCGGGCGCCGCTGCGTCTTTACCCTGTTTGCATGCGGCAGCCACAGTAGGTGCAATCTCTGCGTTTGGAACTGAATCGGCGATCATGGCGCCAGCGGCGCAACTATACCCTTTTGGCGGAGGCGTCTCACCGCAGGGCCGGCAAATCACCTGCGGTGGGGAGTGCGCCGGCATACTTTGGCCTACTGCACTGAATGCCAGCAGTATGACCCAGGCATGACCCCCCGTCCGCATTGCGGTCGACTCCTCCTACTGCACTGTGAGCGTCAGCTTAGTGGTTGTTGAGTAGACATTTGACTGCGCGGCGGTAACGGTGACGGTATAGGCGCCCGCGGGTGTTCCGCTACTCCCGCCAGTCCCGCCACCACTGCCGCTCCCACTTCCAGTACTACTACTATTCGAGCTGCCGCCACCACTGCACCCTGAAAGCGCCACACAAATGAGGGCCAGCATCAAAAGCCCGATCCGTCGGCGTCGAGCCGGGAGCAGGAGCAGCAAGCCGAGCAGTGAAATGCCCGCCAGCGCCATTCCTCCTGCTGTGCCTGTTCCCAGACTCGCAGAAGCCCCAGTGGTGCTGATTGACAGGGTCACGGCCTGACTTGTGGCTCCGCTGGCCACACTTGTGGGTGAAAAAGCACAGGCGCTTCCAGTGGGCAATCCGCTGCATGTCAAAGAGACGGAGCTAGCGAGCGATGTGCCCTTCGCTGCGGCCACTGTGAGCGTGTAACTTGCGCTGGACCCAGCTGAAACAGTGGCGCTTGAGCTCGCCGCTGTCACAGTGAATGGAGCAGCTCCCGTACCGCTCAGAGACACGACCTGCGGTGCATTTGGAGCATCATCCGCAATCGACAGGCTTGCCGTCCGTGCGCCGGTCGCACCGGGTGTGAACACAACGTTTATGGAACAGTCTGCTCCGGCGGCGAGAGAGGTGCTGCAATTATTTGTCTGAGAAAAATCACCCGCGTTCGTGCCGCTGAATGAGACGGCGATATTGGTTAGAGCGCCATCTCCAGTATTGCTCAACTGTACGGTTTGACTTGCGCTGGCGACGCCGACAGCCTGGCTGCTGAAAGCCAATGAAGAAGAATCCAGTGCGACATCCGGGATGCCGACGCCCGTTCCGGTCAGGCTTACGACCGCAGTGTTGCTGCTCGAAGTCACCGTCAGCGTGCCCTGTGCGCTCCCCGCAGTCGTGGGAGCAAACGATACATTCACTGTGCAGCTGGCTCCCGCTGCAAGTGACGCCCCGCAGTTGTTGGTCTGCGTAAACGGCCCGGTGATTTGGATGGCGGTAATGCTTAAGGTTGTCGAAGCTAGATTGTTCGTGAGCGTTACATTCTGCGCAGTGCTGGTTGTGCCTTGAGTCTGGTTTGAGAAGCTGAGAGAGGTGTTCGACGCTGCCAGACCGGCCAGCGGCAGTGTAGTCTCCCATGCGCCTCGGCCGTGGGTAATTACCCACAGGGTCCGCGTCGACTCGTCCAATAGAAGATCCTGCACTACCACGTTGGGCAACCCCTGTCCCAGCGGCTCCCAGTTGGTTCCTGCGTTGGTCGTCACATACACGCCGGTGTCGGTTGCCAGGTAGATGGTGTCATTCAGATCGGGGTCCACAAGGATGCTGTCTGCTGGAGTGTCCGGCAGATCGCCTGAAATGTCTGTCCAGGTGCTCCCACCGTCGGTGGAGTGGAATACGTGCCCAGCGCCGAACCCGTTAACCGCCACGTACACGTCTTGTGTACTGTCAGGTTCGACAACAATCTTGCTGATCGAGCGATCCGGCAGCCCGCTGAGCATCGTCCAGGTTGCCGATGTCCCCGATAAAGCGTTCGTGGTTACAGAAACGGTCCCATCTCCTGCGCCTGTGTAAATGGTGTTTCCGTTCGTGGGAGAAATGCCGATGGTCGTGAGCGTCGACTGGCCCGCAGTCAGATCCCCGGAGATTGCCGTCCAGCTTGCTGCGTTATTCACGGACTGATACAGGCGGTCAGTCACCGTGTATACAGTGGAAACGGTTTGCTGGTCGCCCTTGATGTCTGCGACCCACGGCTCCCGGTCCGTTGTACTGATTCCGGTTTGCGCCGCAACCCAGCTCGTAACGCTTGCATCCGCTGTCGCGTTGGCGGTCCAATCTGCAGATCCGCCCTTACAGTGTGCATAGGCGTAGGTGCCCTTCGGGTCAATGTAGACGGATCCTCCGTCACCGCAAAAGCCCGACTGCTCCCCGTTCTGCCAAGCCACACTTCCCGTGTACAGATTGAGTCCGTGATCCTGTGACCCCGCCAGCAGCCAGTTTGACGTGGTTGGAGACAAGGAGAATCCGGGATAGAAGGTCATGGTGTTGATACTTGAGTTAAGCGACGCAAACGTGGCGCTGGCGACCGTCGGCGTAGTTGACGAAAAGATCCCTCCATCGTCGGCTACATACAATCGGCTGCCGTCTGCTGAGAAAACAATTGAATGCTGGTCGGCATAGAGCACACCCCCGGTATTCTTCACCCACGTCTGTCCGCCGTCGGTCGATTCATAAAGTCCGATGCCCGCCGCATACAGCACCTGAGGATTTGTGGGTGATACAGCAATGCTGTCGCGGTACCAGTCGATCCCGTCTGGGCTGGGCGTAGCGAGCTGTGTCCAGCTCGTGCCCTTGTTTGTGGTTGAATAGATCAGCCCCGGCGCTGTAAGGCTCGAATTCGCAAAAGCTGCATAGAGTGTGGTTCCGTCTGCGCTCTCTGCCAGCGCAGTACGGAAGACGTTGGCTGGCGTGGGAATGGCTCCCGCGCCGCTGCCGTCAATAGGGGTCCATGTTTGCCCGGAATCGGTGGACATATAGACCGACCCCGCGGACGTTGGATAGTAGCCGCCAATTCCCGCGTAAGCGATGCTCGAGTTCTTCACATCGAACATCACAGCCGTCACGCCCGCATACCCTCCCGGTGCCAGCACCTCGGTCCACGTCGTGCCGCCGTCGGCGCTGCGCCACAAGCCACTGTTCGACACCCCGACGTTTCCGGCGAGTACAACATTGCTGTTCCCAGGCTGCACTGCGATGGAAGCAAAGCTCCCGGTCGTGTTTCCATTGAGGAAAGGTGTCTGGACAAGTGTCCAGGTGCTCCCGGCATCAGTGGACTTCAACAAGCCCTCGCCGTAATAACTATCGCCGCTGAAGTCAGCTTCGCCCGTTCCCGCAAAAACGGTGCTTGGGTTATTCGGGTCTACTGCCACCGCCCCAATGGCTAGTGATGCCTGGGAGTCGGTTAGCGGGTTCCAGGTTTGTCCTCCATCCGTCGTCTTCCACACGCCTCCGCCAGCCGTGCCCAGATAGACCGTGTTCGGATCGGTAGGATTCACCGCAATGGAAGTTGCACGGCCCGAATAAACGATGCTGCCGTAATAGGCAGCGGCCGGCTGCGGCCCGGCTGCTGTCCAGGTCGCGCTCGCAAATGGATCTGCCTGTGCCGCCAGTTGCCGGCTTGTCATTCTCGCCATGGCAAGGCGGTTCGCGCGCTTCGCCACCAGCGCGCGCCTCTGCATCTGTGCCCGCCAATAGGCCCCTGCAGGAATATGTGTGTTCGGATATGCTCTTTGCTGAACAAACCATTGCTCTCGCTTGAGCGGAAACAGAAGGTCGTCGTCTCCTTCCTCGTTGCCCTCTTCGGTCTGTGCCGTATTTTGTGATTTCTGCAGTTTCTCAGGTCCGACCGGTTTCTCCTGAGCACGTGCGGCCAGTGGTCCATCCAAAAGGAGTCCTACAACACAGGCCACTGCAACAGCAGTGACCGCTTGCTGCCACCTTCTGCATGCTGCCTTCATCGGTCTTCCCCTGAGTTTTTTGGAGTTGGCAGAATGTAGCAAACTCTTTCGAGCCTGTCACGAGAAAAATAGGCCCGTTACTCATTTGCAAATGCGACGGGGGGTATTACGCCGGTAATAGTTGTTAGTGTCGTCGTTCTTACTTGTTAAGTGGGCCGCCAGGTGGAATCTACGCTGACAGGAATCTGGTTGCTGATGGGCACGGTGAGGAATGACGGGCGGGTGATCTTAAAGTCAGAACAGGTGGCAGGGACCGTGCCGGTGATGCGAACGTCATTACCCACGGAGGTTCGCTGGAATGGTACGTGCTCGTAATGAGCAGTCTGCCCGGCGAACTGGACTACAAGATTGGCATAGATCGTGGATGAGCCAGTGGACGTCTGGGGGAACTGCGCGCGCACAATGACCATCGGATAGTCCGCGCCGCGCGTGGCTTCAATCATGTGCAGATCGCGATTGCTGTCTCCAGAGTCGAAGGATTTCACCGGCACAGCGATGAGAAAATTGCACTCTCCTTCCTGGCAGATGCCTTTGCCTCTGGCATCGTGGCTGACCCCGTCAACGTTATGCAGGGGGTGAGTCATGTGATAGGTGAGGGTTGACTGCTGGAGAACCCACTGGGTAGTGGGCTGCCGGGCGGCAGCCTGTGCCGAGGCAGGAAGTGCAGCGATAAGCAGAGCGAGTGCGACGGGGAGTTTCATGACCGTCTCCTAGAACCGGAGGTGTTTGAGGTGTATGGGCCAGGAGACGGCAATTATGGCGGCTCCATAGGCGGCAGCTGTGGTATAGGCAACGGGGCCATGAAGCGAGGCTATGCCGTGGACCTTTTCGCCGTCATTCTCCTGCCTGTAGGCCATGATGCCGAGGATGGGAGTCAGGATCATGCCTGGACCATGGATCCAGGCGAGCACCTCGTGCACGCGAATAGCGCCACGCTTTTTTACGCCCGGAATTTTAGGAGCAAAAATGGCGTAATAGGCCGTCGTCCAATAGAGCCCGGTGGTGAGACCGCCAAGAGCAATGTGAAAGTCGAGGTTGGCCGGAGTGGGCTCTGTGACGACCTGCCCGTTTTTGCCTTTGGCTTTGGCCAGGGGGCCGGTGAAGAGCGTGGCGACCATGGGAATGGTCGTGATAAGACCGAGCGTCTGGTGTACTTTGAGCATGTGGGTGCGCTTGTCGAGTCGGGCCTGCTCCTTGGGATTGGGACGGGTGACGCTCGATGGAAAGCCGAGGCTGTCAAGCGAAGGCTGGCCGGACTGGGGTGGATTTTTCTGCTGGGTGGTCTGGGTGGATTGGGCTGAGACGTTAGGATCGGGTGCATCCGGGAGCGCGGAAGTGTAAGACTGCGGTGGCGAAGGCGCGGATTCGACCGGCGAGCTTGAGAGTGCGATCTGAGCACTGGGTTGAGATTGCGTAATTGCGTTAGAGCGGGCCTGCGCAAACGTCCATAGCGGTGCCATGAGCAGGCACGAGCAGGTGAGCGCAAACAACACACGACGCGGCATCCTTACAAAATCATTACACGCTAAACTGGTGCGATGAAAATGAAGTTTTTGTCACGCTTAGCGGGATGCGACGAGAGCAGTTGATAGAGAGGAATTAGAAGGCTCCCACCCTTTGCAGATACGCAAAAGATGGGAGCACGTAGAAATAGAAGGCTTGGCCCTAGTCGTTATCGTCGTGACTGAACTTGATGGGCGAGCTGTCGTCGGACTTGACCAGCGGTGTGGTGATGTCGTCGAGGTAATCCGGGGTTCCGGGAATGCGTTCGAGCGAGGGGTAACGCTCGCCGCCGTGGTAGTCAATGTCGGCATGCTCAATGTAGGTATCGGCCTGCAGGATGAAGTGAATCGGTTCGGTGCTGGTCTTCGAGTCGTGGATGGCCTGCTTGAGTGCTCCAGGCGAGTAGATCTGACCGTTGACGGCGATGATCTTCTCGGTGGGGAAGAGGCCGGCCTTGTCAGCGGGGCCGTTCCAGAGAACGTCACGGATTACGCCATCGTCGCCGACGCTGATGCCGATGGAGTACCAGCAGTTGACGGCCCCAAAGTAGCGTCCGAGAGCATGGAGAAACATCTGCTCAGACTGGTTCTCGTGATCGGTGAAGACCAGCTTGTATCCGCCGCGCTCGATGCCATCCAGGTCAACCTGAGGGTCGATGCGATAGATGCGGTCATGGAAGAATTTGGCCCAGTCGTAGGGCAGAACCTGATTGAGGTCCGCGCAGAGTTCATCGAAGGTGTAGGGAACGATGAGAGGGCCGGTGTTGCCGCCTTTGCCGAGGAAGATTTGCAGGAAATCTGTGAGCGATTTCTGGTTGTTGGTCTTCTGGCGGATGAGAGTATCGGCATCGAGCCAGACCAGTTGTCCTTCCATGTAGTAGTCCTGCCCGCGGCGCCAGTTGGCCCAGGCGGGATTAGTAACGCGGAGGATACTGGAGGCCACCGCGGTGTCCTCAGTAGAGCGCCAGTCGCGGCCGGGGCGGTACATGAGGTTGGCGGCGGACATGGCCAGGATGTCGCGGTACTGCGACTGGGACTTGAGGCCGGAGCGGGCGGCAAGGACATTGCCCATGTACTGCGTCAGACCCTCATAGACCCATAGCAGCCGGCCCCACTGCGGAGTAGCAAAGTCTGGTTCATAAAGCTTGGAGGGGCGACGGTACTTGCCGTTCCACGAATGGGTGAACTCGTGAGGGAGCAGGTCGGCATTAGCAAGCTCCAGCGCAGGGTTTGAGAAGCCCTTTTCCATAACGCCATTGTCTGAGGACTGGCCGTGCTCCAGACCTTCACCGCCTGCGACGTTCGAAAGGGTAAGCAGGAAGTGGTACTCATGATAGTGGTGCGAGGCATAGGCTGCGGAAGCTTCGCGGACAAGGTTGGAGATTTTTTGGAGAAGCTGCGGGCTGAGCTCTGAGTCCTTGGGGAAGTCGGAGACAACGTCGATATAGTGGGGCGGAGTAATGTCTGGCGCAAGGCGGAACTCGTGAAAATACTGGCCGGTGATGATGGGCGAGTCCTCAAGCTGCTCGACGGTAGTGGCGGCAAACTTCGTCACCGCTCCGGGAGCAGGCACAGGCCATGATCCGCTGCTGATTGGAGTAAGAGCGGTGCCGACGCCCCAGCCGTTGGGAACGATGACCGAGGGCTGAATGGGGATATCTTTTACGGGAGTATTTGCTGGGTAGATCATCAGCTTTTCCCACTCGAGTACAGCCAGCTTGTGCGAAACACGGTGCGTAACGATGCAGTCGAGGTGTGCATGCACCATCGTGACGCCGGGAGGCACATCGATATGGAACTCATAAAGGTTGACGTTGTCGCGGCGCCAGGCAAGGGGCTTACCGTCGGCGGTGAAGACAACGCCAACGATGTCGTTGACCGGGCCGTCGGGGCGGTGCTCGCCGGGGATCCACTGCGGAGTGATAAGAGCAAGGGGACCGGGTTTCACCGGGATGTAGCTGTCAGAGTGGTACAGCTTGCGCGGTGCGTCGACGAGATTCGCCGTGACCTCGATTGGCTTTTGCTGGGCCAGTACGGCGGAGAAGGAGAGTAGACAGACAATGAGTGAACCGGCGATTCGGAACGGTAAAGAGCGCATTATTTGAGAGATAATCCTTCGCTGGAATAGTCGAACCTTATATAATACAAGGATTTGGCCTTAAAGGGCGCTGAAGCCGTAGTGGTCGTGTACACTTGGCTGGATTTTGTTTTTTGAGGAGGTCAGGTTTCATGATCCGATGCAAGCGATTTCATGCTGTGTTGATTGCGCTGGTTTTGATGGCTGCCCTGCCGGCGGGCGCCAGACCGGCAAAGCTGGTGAAGCATCCCGACACGACGCTGGCAGCAACTCCGCCGATGGGATGGAACAGCTGGAACCATTTTGCAGGCAGAGTGACGGAAGCCGATGTGAAGGCGGCGGCGGACGAGCTTGTATCAAGCGGGATGCGCGACGCCGGGTATATCTACGTGAACATCGACGACACGTGGGAAGGGCCCCGCAATGCACAGGGCGAGATCACAACGAACAGTAAATTTCCCGACATGAAAGCGCTGGCAGACTACGTGCACGCGAGAGGTCTGAAGCTTGGGATTTACTCGTCGCCGGGGCCGAAGACCTGCGCGGGATATCCGGGCAGCTACGGGCACGAAGAGCAGGATGCCCGGACGTATGCGTCGTGGGGCATCGACTATTTGAAGTACGACCTGTGCAGCTTTAGAGAAATTATGCAGAAGGAAGCGCCGAATGATCCGCAGAAGCAGTTTGAGATAGAGAAGGCGGCCTACCAGAAGATGCATAAGGCTCTGGAATCGACGGGAAGGCCGATCGTGTTCAGCATGTGCCAGTACGGTTGGAACGATGTGTGGAAGTGGGGCGCATCCGTAGGGGGAAACCTGTGGCGCACAACGGGCGACATTGAGGACAATTACAACCGCATGACCCAAATCGGATTTATGCAGGCGGGACTAGCGAAGTTTGCCGGGCCAGGGCACTGGAATGACCCGGACATGCTGGAGATCGGCAACGGAGGCATGACTTTTGACGAGTACAAGACGCACATGACCCTGTGGTCGATCCTGGCTGCTCCGCTGCTCGCGGGAAATGACCTGACCAAAATGACTCCCCAGACTAAGGAACTGCTGATGAACCGCGAGGTGATTGCGGTGGATCAGGACAAGCTGGGCATGGAAGGGGATCGCGTCTGGGCGCAAGGCCCCGAGGAGATCTGGGCCAAGCCGCTGAGTGGAGGAGCCAAGGCTGTGGCCTTGTTTAACCGGGCGTCCACCCCGCGACGGATATCGCTGAAGTTGAGCATGGTGGGCTTTGGGCCGCAGGCGAAGCTGCGCGATCTGTGGGCGCACCAGTCGGTGACGGCGATAGACGGCGTGTACTCGGTGGTGGTTCCGCGGCACGGCGCAGTGATGCTCAGAATCACGCGCTAGACACGAGTGTGAATCTTATAAACGGCCCGGCTCATCAGTTGAGCCGGGCCTATTTTCGTGGTGAGCGATAATAGCTTCGGATTAGGGTGCATGGCGGGAACGAAAGCGAGAGCGTTGACAAAGGAGCAGGCGCAGTTGATCGCCAGAGCGCTGGCTGATCCGCGCCGGGTCGAAATTCTTAAGCAGATAGGAAGCTGCGACTGTGTGGCCTGTGGCAATGTAAGGGAGTGCCAGCCGATTAGCGCTGCAACGTTGTCCCACCACTTGAAGGAGCTGGAGACAGCGGGTCTGATTGAGATTACACGCGAAGGAAAGTTTGCACGCCTGGCGCTGCGGCGAGACACGCTCGAAGCCTACCGATCCTATCTGGCAGATATCTGAAGCCAAAATTATCCACAAAAAAAGTTGTAACCAGTTATGGGGCGCACTCATCAATTCGACATGCATCGAAATGTCAAAGAGAAGACATTTCAAGGAGATTGAGAAATGAGCAAGCTGGCGAACAAAGTAGCGGTGGTTACGGGCGCATCCAAGGGCATTGGCGCGGAAATTGCGAAGGCGCTGGCCGCACAAGGCGCATCGGTTGTAGTGAACTATGCAAGCAGCAAGCAGGGAGCTGAGAAGGTTGTTGCCGACATTGCTGCCAAAGGGGGTAAGGCGGTAGCGGTGCAGGGCGATGTTGCAAAAGCCGCGGATGTACAACGGATCTTCGCTGAGGCCAAGAAGACCTTCGGCAAGCTGGATGTGCTCGTGAACAATGCGGGTGTTTACCAGTTCGCTCCGCTGGAGGCGGTAACCGAAGAGCAGTTCCGCAAGCAGTTTGACACGAATGTGCTGGGGCTGATTCTGGCGACCCAGGAGGCAACGAAGTATTTCGGCGCCGACGGCGGAAGCGTCATCAACATCGGGTCTGTGGTCGGCAGTCTTACTCCTCCGGCCTCGGTGGTGTACACGGCCACCAAGGGCGCAGTAGATGCGGTAACGGGAGTGCTTGCGAAAGAACTCGGTCCGAAGAAGATTCGCGTGAACTCGATTAACCCGGGCCTGACCATCACAGAAGGCGTAGAAGCTGCTGGATTCTCTGAAGGGGATTTCACGACGCAGACCGTGGCACAGACCCCGCTAGGACGCGTGGGTCAGCCGACGGACATTGCTCCTGCGGCGGTGTTTCTTGCCTCGGATGACGCGCGCTGGGTGACCGGTGAGACGCTGGCAGTATCAGGCGGGCTGAAGTAAGAGCCAGCCGTCATTCCCAATTGAGATTGAATCATGCCCGTATCTCCGAAGTGAGATGCGGGCACTTTTTCGAAGAGGCTGCTTTTACCGGGGGCAGCGAAGGATTGGACAACGCGGTAAACTGGAATGTACGGTGCAGCGCGCGCCCGTTCGTCTTCGGGCGCATTTTTTGCGCTTGAGCATCGAGACAGGTTTATGAGCACAACGAGTCCCGCTGGTCGATCGACAAAGCCCTCCCCAAAGCAAACGCATTCCCGCGAACAAATCTTTGACGCTTTCCGCAGGTGGGGATACCTGCAAGCGCAGCTCGACCCGCTGGGGCAATACCTTCAGCCTGGCGACGTTCCAGAACTGGACCTGAGCGGCCCGGACGCGGTCGAAGCGCGGCGCTACTACTGTGGTACAGTAGGCGCCGAGTTCATGCATATTCCCTCAGCGGATCGGCGCGCGTGGATTGCCGAGCGTCTGGAGGCAGACGCGCTGGCGGTGGACGAAGCCAGCCGGCAGCACATTCTGGAACTGCTGACCCGCGCCGATGTATTTGAGCAGGTTATTCAGTCGCGCTACCTCGGGACCAAAAGGTTTTCGCTGGAAGGCGTGACGGCTCTAATTCCTTTTTTAGACGAGTTGCTGAACCGAGCCGCCGAGTTTGGTGCGCAGCGGTCGGTGATGGGCATGAGCCATCGCGGACGCTTGAACGTGATGGTGAATACGTTCGGCAAGTCCGCGACAGACATCTTCTCAAAGTTTGAAGATGTGGATCCGCGCAGCATTTTAGGCGGCGGCGATGTGAAGTATCACGTGGGCGCCACAGGAACATACCCAACCCGCAACGGTGAGTCGATTGGTTTGCACCTCGCATCAAACCCGAGCCACCTTGAAGCGGTAGACCCGGTGGCCATGGGGCGTGCGAAGGCTTGGCAGGTCCGCTATGGCGTGGACGGCGTGAACCGCGTGCTGCCGGTGATCATTCACGGAGATGCTGCGTTCGCCGGACAGGGCATCTGGGCAGAGACGATGAACCTAGGCGCGATCGAAGGCTATTCGGTCGGCGGCACAATCCAGATTATTGTGAACAACCTGATCGGATTTACAGCTGAACCGGAGGAGTCGAACTCTACGCGCTTCTCGACGGACCTGGCGAAGCGTCTTCCTATCCCGATTTTCCACGTGAACGCAGAGGACGCGGACGCGGTGGTGCGGATTGCGGCGCTGGCAGCGGAGTATCGGCACACCTTTCATACGGATGTAGTGGTGGACCTGATTGGCTACCGGCGACACGGGCACTCGGAGGTCGATGACCCTACGATTACCCAGCCGCTACGCTACGAGCGGATCAAGAACCATCCGCCCCTGTATGAGATTTACGCAAAGCAGATCGGCGCCGACACGACAGCGCTGGTGAAGCAACTGCACGATGAGTACAACGAGGCCCAGAAGCAGGCAAAGACCATACAGAAAAAGCCTGTGCTGGCTAAGCTGCCGGAGTACTGGTCGGCCTACACCGGCGGCCCGCTGAAGGCTGAGTACGAAGTGGAAACTGGATTACCGCGCGAGACGGTACATGCGCTGGCGCAGGGCCTTACGTCGTACCCGGGTATTTTCCATATCCACCCAAAAATTAAAAAGCTACTGGAACAGCGGCTGGAGATGGGCGAAGGTAAACGGCCCTTCGATTACGGAATGGCCGAGGCAACGGCGGTTGCTTCGCTGGTGACGGCTGGCATTCCGGTGCGGCTGAGTGGGCAGGACAGCCAGCGTGGCACCTTCAACCAGCGCCATTCTGTGTTGATTGATATTGAGAATGAGCAGGCGTGGATTCCGCTGAACCATCTGGCCGAAGAACAGGCTCCGTTTGATGTATACAACTCACTGCTGTCCGAGGCGGGCGTACTCGGGTTCGAGTACGGATACAGCCGCGACTACCCCGAAGCGCTGGTGCTCTGGGAGGCGCAATTTGGAGACTTTGCCAACGGCGCGCAGATTGTGATTGACCAGTTCATCTCGTCAGCAGAGGACAAGTGGGGGCTGCTGAGTGGCGTGGTTCTGCTGCTGCCGCACGGCTACGAAGGGCAGGGCCCGGAACACTCCAGCGCGCGTGTGGAGCGCTACCTGCAGCTGGCTGCGCGAGACAACATGCAGATTTGCCAGCCTTCAACGGCGGCGCAGTACTTCCACCTGCTTAGGCGACAGGCCCTGCGCAAGTGGCGCAAGCCGCTGATCGTGTTTACGCCGAAGAGCATGCTGCGGCATCCGGACGCATTGTCTGGAATCGAGGAGTTTGCAAAGCCGTACTTCCAGAACGTTCTGCCGGAAACCCAGATCCAGAATGCGCAACGCCTGCTTTTGTGCACAGGCAAGATCGGCCATGAGCTGCGCATGGAGAGGCAGAAGCGCAAGGAATCGACGACTGGAATCATTTTTCTCGAACAGCTCTACCCCTGGCCTGAGGAAGAATTAACGGCGGCCATTGAGGCACATCCGGGGGCAAAGGAGATCGTATGGGTGCAGGAAGAGCCGGCCAACATGGGCGCGCACTCTTTTGTGATGCCGCGTCTGCGCCGTCTGGCACATCACGATCGCGCTGTGTTAAGCGTAAAGCGTTCGGCGGCAGCCAGCCCTGCCACAGGTTCAGCCAAGGCGCACGAGCTGGAGCAGAAGACGTTGATCGATTTGGCGCTGGGCGGGCAGCACTAGACAAAACTTCTACTGGCTAAGCTGGCTTAAAAGTTGCTCACGCTGCGAGGCAAGGATTGTGCGTGTGGGGCCCTGCGCTACGATCGTCCCGGATTCGAGCAGAATTGCGTCCGCATTAATCTCCCAGGCATCGGCGACGCTGTGCGAGACGTAAAGTACAGGCACCGATGTGGAACGGAGTTTTTCGATCACAAACGCACGCGTAGAAGAGTCGAGCGCGTTGAATGGCTCGTCGAGTAAAAGCAGCTCGGGGCGCGGTGCCAGGGCCTGAGCAAGCGCAATGCGCTGGCGCTCTCCGCCGGAGAGTTGGCGCGGTTTGCGGTCAGCGAGCGGTTCAATTTCAAAGAGGAGCAGCAGTTCTTCCACGCGAGCTTCGCGTGCTTCCCTCGTCCATGTATGCAGACCGAAGGAGATATTTTTCCGACCAGTCAGGTGCGGAAAGAGCGCAGCCTGCTGCAGGACGAATCCGATTCGGCGGCGACCCGGCGGCACGGTGATGCCGAGTGCGGTGTCGAGCAGTTGCGCTTGGCCGAGGCGGATGGAGCCGGAAACGGGATGCGTGAGTCCAGCGACGACGCGCAGTAATGTGGTTTTGCCTGCGCCCGATGCTCCGAAGAGGACGGTCCACGGGGCGTGTAGTGCGAACTGCGCGCGAAGCTCGAAGCTGCCGCGGCGATATTCAATGGCAGCGTCGAGGACGGGTGCGTTACTCATGGCGCGCTCCGGCATAGGCCCCTCGCCAGGCATAAAGAATGATGAGCGATGTGACGGAAATGAGGACCAGCAACAGCGCAGTGCGATTGGCCGCCGAGTAAGCAAAGTCCTGTACCTGGTCGTAAATGGCGATGGAAAGAGTGCGCGTGGCGCCGGGAATGTCTCCGCCGACCATAAGCACAACTCCGAATTCGCCGACGGTGTGCGTGAAGCAAAGCAGGGCGGCAGCGCTTATGGAGCGAGCGGAGAGCGGCAGCAAAACTCCAGTGAGGATGCGCGCGCGGGAAGCCCCCAGAATGCGGGCCTGCTCGATCAGGGCCGTGTCGACTGACGAGAAGCCAGCGACAATAGGCTGCACGGCAAAAGGAAAGCTATAGATCACCGAGCCAATGACCAGCCCCGTGAAGGTAAAGGCGAGCGGGTGTCCGGTGAGGTGGACCCAGAACCGGCCGATCGACGTACGCGAGCCGAGAAGTACGAGGAGATAAAAGCCAAGTACTGTTGGCGGCAGCAGAATAGGCAGCGTCGTCAGAGCCTCAACCGGTGCGCGTAAGCGCGAACGGGTAGAAACAATCCAGTACGCGAGCGGCACCGCAATGAGCAGCAGTATAGCTGTGGTGACAGCAGCCAGCCGTAGCGTAACGAGAAGTGCCTGCGTGTCCATGCGGCTCGGTCCTTGGTATATGGCTCAGTGTGTCGGAGCCAGTCCGCGCGCCTCAAGTTCGTGCGTAATGGCCGGCGATGCCAAAAAATTAACGAAGCGTTCTGCGGCCTGCGCATTCTGGGAACTCTTGATGACCACGGCCCCCTGGAGAATGGGAAGGTAGGCGTGGCGTGGCACAAGAGCGTAATGCCCGTCAGCCTTCATGCGCGGGGTAAGCGCAGAGGTAAGAGAAATCATGCCAATCTGTGCATTGCCTGAGTCGGCATACTGGGCGGCCTGCGCGATATTTTCGGCAATAACCAGTTTGGGTTTGAGTGCGCTGTAAAGACTGAGATGTTCAAGCGCGTCCTGCGCGGCACGGCCATAGGGAGCATGCTGAGGGTTTGCAAGGGCTAGTGTCTTAAGAGCAGGATCGCGGAGCGAGTCGAGGGAAAGCTGCTTAAAGGGTGTGTCATTGCGCGTCCATAGAACGAGTGTGCCGCGCGCATAGGGAACTGGCGCAGACTCCTCCGCAAGCCCAGCGGCAATGACCTTCTGCGGAAAGCTGAGGTCAGCAGCCATGAAAAGGTCAAAAGGTGCTCCATTGATGATCGATGTTGCGAGCACTGCCGACGATTTGTAGGAAGCCGTGGTACGGATGCCGGTTTGCGCGGTGAACTGCGCGAGAATACCCGGTAGCAGTGGCTGAAGATCAGCAGCCGCGGCAATGCGTAGAGTCTGCTGGGCGTGAGCGGCAAGTGTAAAGGAGAAAAAAGCTGCGATACACACGATTCGGCGAAGTCTATGCACGGAGCAACATGACCTCGGTGGATTTGATAAGAGCGGAAGCAGTCTGGCCGACCGCGAGCTGCATTTCACGTGCCGCTTCGGCAGTGATGATGGAGTTAATGATCTGGCCGCCGATGGAAAGCTTGACTTGCGCAAGCAGGCCGTCAAATTTGAGCTCGACGATGCGACCAGTGAGCTGATTGCGTCCGCTGACGGCGCGCATCATCTGGCGCTTGGGTGTATCCGGGCGTTTGGCCTTGTGCAGAAAGCGATCGAGTTCGGCTTCAGGGATGCGATAGTGTCCGCCGGGAGTCTTCACCGTCTTCAATTTTCCGTGGTAGATCCACTGCTTGATCGTCGGATAGGAGATTCCCAGACGGAGCGCAGCCTGTCGTGGTGTAAGCATTGCACCCATAGGATGATTTTATACGATATTTTTTTATAAAGTATCGGATTTATGCCCGGGCCACCGGACTATGCGATTGCCGGCAAAGGAGAATGAGAGCATGGAGATCGTGAGCCAAGCGGATGTGCGTCTCCCTGTTACCCTAAGATCATTCATCATGATGCAAGACTCACATTTACTGCGCTGCACAGGGTGCGCGCGTGCAATCGCGCTGATGGACCTGAAGGAAAATTTCCGCTGCCCGGAGTGCGGCGAGTTGTACGAAGTGGAGTATCCGGCCTGGAGCGACATGTCCGGAAACGGACAGAATTGTGCGGGTGTTACAGAAATCGCCGCGCGGCGGGCGCTGCCAAACGTAAGCGCGCTTCGCTGGCTGTGGAAGGAGCGCCGCAGCTCGACCGAATTGAAAGACCAGAGCGGTGTATGGCGATTTCGCGAGATGCTTCCGATCCTGCGCGACGAGCAGCATATTGTGTCGCTGCGGGAGGGGAACACTCCTCTGTACCATATGACGCGTACGGCTGATATGACCGGCGCGGACCGGGTTTTTGCCAAGCACCAGGGAATGAATCCGACGGGCTCATTCAAGGACACGGGCATGACGACGGCCCTCTCCGTGGCCTATGAGCGAGGGTTCTCGTGGGTGGCGTGCGCATCGACGGGAAATACGTCAGCAGCAATGGCGGCCTATGCGTCGCGTGCGGGGATGCGCAGTCTGGTGCTGATTCCGGAGGGCAAGATTGCCTGGGGCAAGCTATCGCAGGCGCTGGATTATGGCGCACTGACCGTGCAGCTCAAGACGGACTTTGACGGCTGCGTACGGGTGCTGAGCGAAGTGGTGCGGCGGGCCCCGGTGTATCTGCTGAATTCGGTGAATCCATACCGGCTTGAGGGACAGAAGACGCCCGCGCTGGAGATTGCCGAGCAGATGAACTGGGAAGTCCCGGACCACCTGATTGTGCCCGGTGGAAACCTGGCAAATGGTTCGGCACTGGGCAAAGCATTTCTGGAGATGAAACACCTGGGACTGACGGACCGCGTGCCGCACATCTCGATTGTCCAGGCCGAAGGCGCCAATCCGCTTTACCGCGCGATGCATGACTGGAATGGCGAGAAGCTGGTTCCGGTTGAGGCGAACACTCGGGCAAGCGCAATCCGGATTGGGAATCCTGCGTCGTGGAAGAAGGCTGTCAAAATCGTCCGCGCGACGGGAGGATGGGTGGAAGAAGCGAGCGAAGCGGACATTGCGCTTGCTAAAGCCGAGATTGGCGCTGAAGGCATTGGTTGCGAACCGGCATCGGCGGTAACGCTGGTGGGACTGAAGAAACTGATGGCAGCAGGCAGAATCGAGGTCTCGCATAGCGTGGTTCTGCTGCTGACCGGGCACACTCTCAAGGACTCCGACTACACCATTGACTATCATCGCGGCACACTGCTGCGCGAGGACGAAGCAGCGCCGCAGCGCCAGGAGATTGAATTTACCCGACGCAACACGATTGAGCTGGAAGCCGACGCGGATGCGGTGCTGCGAGTGCTCGAGAAAGCAGCGGGGCACTGATGCCAGGCGGACTGCATTTAAAGCTGCCGGCGACCTCGGCCAATCTGGGCCCGGGGTTTGACACGCTGGCCCTGGCGCTGGATGTGCATCTTGAGATGTGGGCGCGAGAAGCCGCAAAGTTTTCGATTCGTGCGGAAGGCAGAAGCCCCGAGGTCTGTGGCGCGTTGGAACGGAATCTGCTTCTGGATGTGTATCGGAAGACTCTGGCGGCGAAGGGGCTTGAAGCGAAACCTCTGTCACTCGACGTCAAGAATGGGATTCCACTCGGCATGGGGTGCGGATCGTCGGCCGCGGTTCGGCTGGCAGGCGTGACACTGGCGTCGCACTTTGGTGGGCTGAACTGGACCCGGGAGGAGATTCTGGCGGAGGCAACGCGGCTGGAAGGGCATCCGGACAATACGGCGGCCTGCTGGCTGGGCGGCTTTGTCGCCGGGAGCTGGGACGGCGAAACTCTCCATGCGGTTTCGTTTTCGCCTCCAACTGAGTGGCGCGCGATGATTGTGCTGCCTGAAAAGCCACTGTCCACGGCATCTTCGCGGGCGGTGTTGCCGGAAAGCTACTCGCGAGCGGATGTAGTAGCGAATTTGCAGCGTGTTGCAGTGCTTACGGGGGCGTTTGCCTCCGGACGAGGCAGCCTGATTGCCGACGCGATGAAGGATCGAATGCATCAGCCGTATCGGAGTGAGGTGTGTCCGCTGTTGCTCAAACTACTTCCGCTAGCAGGATTGGACGGAATCCTGGGAGTAGCGCTCAGCGGAGCTGGCCCGGCGGTGCTGGTTCTGATGGAGTCAGAGCAATGGTCGAAGAAAGTTAAGGCGCATATTTTGAATGCACTGCATGAAGCGGAGCCGGTTGAAGTTCTGCAGTGCGAGCTGGAGCATACCGGCGGCCAGTCACTAGATTACGAATAGTCACCGTAGTAATACATTCTGAGGATGACTGCAAAATTACCTAAGATTTCTTGCCAGATACCAAGAGAATAAATAGCTTAGGGGCGTGGGCAGTTCTGGGGGAGGGCTGCTCTAGCGCCTGGATTCCTAATCATAGGGATCCGGGCGCTTTACTTTTAGACCACCTGCTTAGCTCGGATGCATCTCTCCGGCATCACGCAAGGTCGCACAGTTGGTCACTCCTTCTGTGAGTCTCCGAGGGAGTCTTGCGGCCTGCACCAAGTCAACAAATTAAAAGAGACTTTCCTGCGTTGTCGGACCTGCTGGCGGAGTGGGTTTGCTGCGTTTTGCGGCTCCGACGACCGTCAGCACTTCGAGCTGTGCAATTGCAGTTGGTGGGATCCAGAGGCGCTGGGTGTTGGACCGGATGTCGGGCGGAGTAAGGAAGACGCCCTCGCCGGAAATGAGAGAGAGATCATTCGAGGCTAGTCCCTCGAGGACATCGCCGTCGGAGAGTTGCAGGCGCAGTACCACGCCTTCGCTGCGGGGGCGTCCAGTGAAGGTCTTGCGCAGCAGTCGTTCGGGATTGGCGGCCTCGCCCGAGTTGAAGTCGCGGACATAGCATACCCACTTAAGCTCTGCGGCAGCCAGCTGTAGGGTTTTACCGTCGAGGGCAAGTAACTCAATGATTCCACTATGTAGGAATCCGCTGGCGGGCAGATATCCCGCAATCCAGTCCTGGGAGAGTTTGCGGACGATCGTTTTTTTTCGGCTGCCTGCCATGAGGAATTCGGAAACGTTCTATTCCAACTGAGGATTGTTGCACGGAGCAAGGAGGATCGCAGCGAAAATTGTGCAACGCGGTAGTCAGAATATTTTCATTGTGTTACATTGTAGCTTTGTGAGCGCACTTGGGCGACTGTAAGCTATTGTTAAACTGTCACTTAGCGTTGGAGGGCCGGGCAGGCGGAAGCGTCCGCTACCGATAGTGAGGGCATGGCCGATTACGCATATCTTCTTGAAAACCGACTCTCACTGAACCAGCGAAGCGCGCTGGAGAAGGTTCGGGATATTGCCCGCAACCATGGGATGACTGTGTTTCTCGCCGGCGGTGCGATACGGGACCTCTCGACTGGGTTCCCGGTTCGCGATCTTGATTTTACGGTTCAGGGAAACGCCCTGAAGCTTAAGAAATCATTAGAGAAAGCTGGCGCTGAACTCTGGGGTGAGCATGAGCCCTCTCGGACGCTCTTTTTCTGGTTCCATGGGGTGCGTATTGAGGTTTCGAGCGCACGAAGTGAGGAATATCCGAAGCCGGGCAAGCCGGTTTACCACTGGTCCGCGATTCTGGAAGATTTGCGGCGGCGGGACTTTACTGCCAATGCAATGGCTGTGTCCCTGAATGAAGGATCGTATGGGTTGCTGCTGGATCCGCTAAACGGCATTGCAGATATTGAAGCGCGTACCCTGCGCGTCGTGAGCCCATACGGGTTTATCGAGGATCCGTCGCGGCTGCTGCGGGCGGTTCGCCTGGCAGCGCGCACCGGCTGGGAGATGGACGAGCGTACCAGGGGGCGTTACGAAAACGCGAAGGAAGAGGACGCGATCGAAGCCATCCCGGCATACCTGAAGGGCTACGAGCTAGAAGAGATTGTGCACGAGGAAGATGCCCTGAAGGCGCTGAAGGCGCTGGAGGCAGAGGGCTGGATGAAGCAGATTTTTCCGGCCTGGACGAGCTCCAAAGCGGATGCGAAGGGGCTGGAGGCGTTGCACCAAACGCTGCTGCACCTGTTGATGCAGGGGATTCACCCCGACCTGTCGGCCGCGCACATGGAGTTGCTGACGGCGAAGCTGACGCCGAAGGACCGTTCGGCGCTAAAGCGGCTCTTCCCGCGGCCGGGTTTTGTAAAGCATTGGGAACGGCTGGAGCACAACGCGAAGGAGTTCCAAAAGGAACTACTGGACAAGAAGAACGCAGCGCCTTCGGCTACGTGGAAGCTGCTGACCAGCTACGCTGCTGAACCAGTGCTTTGGCTGGCGTATACAAGCAAGAATTCGCTTGTGCAGACGAAGTTCAAGAACTTTGCGACGGTGTGGCCGGAGGCGCGGCAGAAGATTCCAACGGCGATGATGTTGGAAAAGCGGATTACGCCCGATTTGCCGGGCTACCAGGAGTTGGTGCAGGAGATATTCTTTGCGCTGATGGACGGCAAGCTGGGGACCGACGAAGAGATGCGGGCATTTCTTGAGCCGCATTCGCCGCCTGCTCCGCCGCCGCCGGTCAGCATTCGTCGTACACGCACGAAGCGGGCCAAGATCGTGGAAGAGGAAGAAGACCAGGCCGAGCTTGAAGCGCATGTTGAGGGCTTGGATGAAGAGGAATTCGGCGATGAGGGCCATGAGGACCATGAAGAGGAAGAGCCCGAGATAAGGCTGGCGCCGGCAAAGAAGGCCACTGTCGCAAAGGCAGCGAAGGTCGCGGCTGCCGCGGAAAAAGCGGCTCCGGCGAAAAAGGTTCCGGTAGCTGCAAAACCGGTGAAAACCGCGCCTGCGAAAGCGGCAAAGCCAACTCCTGCAAAGGCGGTGGCGAAGGCGGTCGCGTCTAAGAAAGCCGTGAAGCCAGCGAAGAAGGCACCTGTAAAGGTTACGAAGAAGCCTGCCAAGCCGGCACCAAAGGCTGTAAAGAAACCTGCAGCCAGGCCATCTGCGAAACTGGCGAAGAAGAAGGCCGTGAAGAAAGCTGCGAAGCCCGCAAAGAAGAAGCGCTGAACTCTTTTCGGGCACGCAGGGCTCGTGTCCACATGACGCATTTGCGCCAGGAGCTTCATCAATAGCGCATGCGTGCGTCCTCTTAGCTCATTATGTCGGCTGGATTCCTGCAGTTGTGAGCTATAGTCAACTCTACAGTCGACGTCACTCTTCACAAGAGGTCTGGGCCGAATGCTCATAAAGCTGCTTCGTGTTGCCGCAGTTCTATCTTTTGTTCTATCGACCGTGGCTTTTGCAGCCCATGTTCCTGCGGGGACTAAGGATCCGCGTCTCGAAGGGGCGTACCGCTTTGAGCGTGGCGGATGGACGTATGTCCATTTGCAGGGCAGCCCGGAGCAGATTGGCTTTCAGCATGGCTATCTTCTGGCCCCGCAGATTGAGGATTTTTATCACGTGCTCAAAGTCGAAGCCGAGCACTCGACACATCGCGACTGGGAATTCTACCGCGAGGCTGGACGGAAAGTGCTCTGGCCGCACATCGACGCGGAGTACCGTGCCGAGCTGCGCGGAATCGCAGAGGGAGTGAAGGCTCGAGGCATTGATCTTGACCTGTGGGATATTGTCGCGATGAATGGCGACATCGAACTCACCGAATACTACGTACCATGGCTCGACAAGCACACGAGCGCGGCGAATGCATCGCATGACCCAAAAGCGCCTGGAAACTGCAGCGCGTTTATTGCGACGGGGAGTTACACGAAAGACGGCAGGATCGTCATTGCGCATAACAACTGGTCATCGTATGCAGAGGGCGAGCGTTGGGTAATTGTGTTCGACATACAGCCGACGCATGGGTACCGCATTTTGATGGATGGGGCGCCAGGCATCATTACCAGCCAGGACGACTTCGGCATTAACAGTGCCGGGATCATGGTGACCGAGACAACGATCAGCGGATTCGTCGGGTGGGACTCGAACGGAATTCCGGAATTTGAGCGGTCCCGCAAGGCGCTGCAGTATGCGAACTCAATCGATCAGTATGTGGCGATCATGCGCAAGGGCGACAACGGCGGATACGCGAACGACTGGTTAATCGGCGACCGCAAGACGGGCGAGATCGCCTATCTTGAGCTGGGGCTGAAGAACACACCGCTTTGGCGGACGAAGAACGGCTACTTCGTCAGCTCGAATTTTCCACGCGACCCCGAGCTTATCAAGGAAGAAACAACAGGGTTCGACCCGAAGAATATGAGCTCGTCTCCGAATGCCCGCCGGGTGCGCTGGTTGCAGCTAATGAAGCAGTATAAGGGCCGGATTGATGTGCCGCTTGCGGAGAATTTTCTGTCGGACCATGAAGACTCATACCTGCGTGTAAAGAAGGCCGATCAGCGTTCGCTATGCGGGCATGTGGATGTGGCCAAAGAGGGAGTGCCGGTCTGGGGATGGGCGCCATACTATCCCGGCGGCGCGGTGCAGGGAAAAGCAACCGACAGCGATATGGCGGCGAAGATGAGCTTTGTTGCGCGGGCAGGGCACCCCTGCGGCCAGAATTTCTACGTCAAACCTTTTCTGAAGGCGCATCCGGAGTACGCCTGGCAGGCCCCAATTCTAAAAGATATGATCGCCGGGCCGTGGACTGTATTTCGCGCCGGTCAAAAGAACTAAGAATCAATGAAAAAGATTCTTGCCTGGGCCGATGCTGCGTTCCTTCTGTGATTCGCTGCACTGATTGCCTACCTGTTCCGTGCCGAGCGGGGCTTCATTCAGGACCAGCGTATTTCTTGAGACAGCAGGCGATGAGTACCGCGCGTATAAGGCGCAAACCTAGTTCTGAAAGCCTCGCCGACCATGTTATTTCTCTGCTGCAGCAGGCTTCCCCCAAACTCTCAGCAGAAACTCATATCGGGCGCGGTGTTTTGACGGCTGTGCTTCAGAGATAGCATTGAGGTGCATGGTCTGCCAGCCATCCGCGGCATCATAGGCGGGCCAGTTCGGCAGGCCCGGCCCATTCGGATTTCCGGTGCGGGCAAAGTTGGTCCAGTATTCGCCCATCTCGTTTGAGAGTTTGTAATCTTCGGGGCGAATCTTGGCATCAAGACGCGAATCAAGCGTTCCAAACACATATTCGATGTCATCGGAGTGAAAGGCGCCAATGCCGGCTGGATGGAACTTATCTACAGGCGGGGCAAGGTCAAGGCGGTAGTGGTAAACAGGGCTATCGCCGGTTTTCACCTGTTCATTGATCCACCACCATGTTACGAAGTTGAGGAACCGGTCGCCTGCATAGTCTCCAGCAGAGCGCAGCGCCTGGGCATTTGTGTTTGCCGGATAAAGCTTCAGGAACTCATCAGCACTATCCCCGAATTGAGCTGCCGCCTGCTCCTTGAAGCTTTCTGCTGTAATCGGCGGCTTGGCCCACAGTACTGAGGAGCGTTGTTCATCTGCATTCCACCCGGCCAGCAGCGGAACATGCGCCTGTTTCCCCGCAGCGTAAATCTCTGACAGTGTGGCAGGCAGGAACCAGCCATCGACATCGGGACGAAACTCGATGTGCTCGCGTCTTTCTTCGGCGCGGGATTTCTTCAGCAACTCGTCGGCGGAAATGGCGCGCAGCGCTGCGAGGTTGCTGGTTCCAAAGGCAGCCTGCGCAAACTTTACGTTGCGCTTTTCGAGTACAGAGAGGGGTAGCAGAGAGACCTTATATTTGGGGAATTCGGATCCACTTTCTCCGATCGCCTTCTGGAAGCGGCTCATTGCAATGGGAGACGCCATAAGATCGCTGACGGATTCTGAGCCCGCGGATTCTCCAAATATGGTGATGTTGTGTGCATTGCCGCCGAAGCGAGCGATGTTCTTCTGCACCCACACAAGAGCTGCATTCTGGTCCATCAGCCCGTAGTCGCCGGATGCGTGATGCGGAGACTCGGCGGTGAGTGCGGGCAACGCAAAGAAGCCGAAGATTCCGAGGCGGTAGTTCATGGAAACCACCACGACGTTGCGGTGAGCGAGAAACTGTCCGTCCTGCCGAGGTTCGGATGTTCCTCCCGCCTGAAAGCCTCCGCCAAAAACCCATACCATGACGGGCAAGCTGCCTTTCTTTGCGTTGGCGGGAGTCCAGACATTCAGCGTAAGGCAGTCTTCACTGGGTCCGGAATCGCGGAAGCGCATATCCCGGTATACCTGCGCCTGCATGCAGCGCGGACCGAATTCGGTGGCGTCACGCACGCCCTTCCACTTTGTGGCGGGCTGCGGTGGCTGCCAGCGCAGGTCGCCGACAGGAGGCGCGGCATAGGGGATTCCCTTGAACTGGCGAACCTGGTGGTCGGCAGTGTAAGCGCCGCTGACCTTGCCCTTGTCGGTTTTGATGATGAGGGGATTGGATGCGAAGGCTGTGAGAGGAGTGACAACGAGAAGAGTAAGAGCAAGCCGGGATGTGCGCATCATGACGATGATCACGATAACAGACTAAGTGTCGGCGATAAAGCACACGGACTGGTGGCTACGGCGCTTCTGTTGCGAGCAAGTCTCGCATCGTTTCCCTGCGGCGAATGAGGCGCGCACGCTTGCCTTCGACGAGCACCTCCGCTGGACGAGGCCGCGAGTTGTAGTTGGAGGCGAGTGACTGGCCGTAGGCTCCTGCATCAAGAATAGCGACAAGATCACCGGGACGAACAACGGGCAATTCGCGGTCGCGGGCGAAGAAGTCTCCCGTCTCACAAACTGGCCCCACGATGTCGGCCACCATAGTGCGCGACGACTTACGCGGCGCAACGGGAACAATTTCGTGATGTGCCTGGTAAAGCGCAGGGCGAATAAGATCGTTCATCGCTGCATCGAGGATAACGAAATTCTTCGCTCCGTTTTTCTTTACGTAGAGCACGCGAGCCAGCAGCGCTCCAGCCTGGGCAACAAGAAAGCGCCCCGGCTCGAGCAGCAGCTGTATGCTGTCCAGACCGGAGACTGCCTGGCGAAGCACCGCTGCATACTGCTGGATCTTTTCTTCAGGGTGAAAGGGAAGGTTGAGGTGGTATTCAATGCCGAGTCCACCGCCGGCATCGAGGAAGCGAATGGGCAGACCATCATGGCGCAGTTGTTTGATGAGAGCAGCCACGCGGGAAGCAGCGGCTCCGAAGGGATCTGCGGTGCGTATTTGTGAGCCAATGTGGACGCTCACTCCGGCTGGCTCAATAGAGCGGCTTTTCGCCGCGCGGCGGTAGACAGCGCGAGCGCCCAGAATATTGATTCCGAACTTGTGCTCGCGCAGGCCGGTTGAGATGTAAGGGTGTGTCTCGGCAAAAACGTCAGGATTCACGCGCATGGCGATACGGGCACGTTTGTGGAGTTTGGCGGCACGCTCGGCGAGCAAGTCTAGCTCCCCCTCGCTCTCGACGTTGAAGAGCAGGATGCCGGAACGAAGAGCAAGGTCGATTTCAGGCGCGGTCTTGCCAACCCCGGAGAAGACGACACGCGCGGCAGCATCTTTGCTGACGGCGAGAACGCGCTCCAGTTCGCCGCCGGAGACAATGTCAAAACCTGCTCCTTCCCGGTCAAGCATCTTAAGGATGGCGAGCGCAGAGTTAGCTTTGACGGCATAGCAGACAATATGTGGCTGTCCGGCGAAGGCCTGCGTGAAGAGGCCGAGCCGGTAACGGATGTGGTCGGCTGAGTAGACGTAGAGCGGCGTCCCGTATTTTTGGGCGAGCGCGTCGAGAGCGACGTCGCCGCATGAGAGCGCGGATTGCTTGCCGGATGAGACAAATGGACGAACGGGAAACAAGTGGCCTCAGTGAAAGAGTGAATTGTATTGAGGTTAACAGGGCCAGCAGACTTGGCAAACGTACTTCTGTGGCCCGCGTATCTCCACTCAGACCGTCAAGCTCAGGTTGATCATTGCTTGCTGCTGAAGTCTGCCACGCCTACCTGGAGCACAGTCTTGCCTCTAGGAACGGGTCTCGACGGCCATGCCCCATACACGCGATTGCCCCAGGCCGCCAGACCCAGGTAGTCCCCCATGAACACTCCTTCCGGGTTAAACGGCTGGCTGGTCCATGCGTAATTTGCAAAGGTGCTGCCTCCGTCGTCCGAGCGCGCCAGTACGACGATCTGGGTTCGGTTCCTCGGATCTTCGCGGCGATCGTAAAATACCACGTTCACTGCGCCCGACGCAGGATCCACCGCCAGCCATTGGAAAAAATGCTCCGCGCCATCATGAACCGGATCGTTGTTTACTTTGATTGGCGCACTCCAGTGCCGCCCGTGATCCCGGGAAACGATAAGGAAGATGTCCACTTCGCCATTCCGATAGTCGCTCCACGTTACATAGATCGGCCCACCCTTTGCTCCGCCGCGCGGATCAAGAGCGATCTGCGGAAAGCCGTTGGCACGGTCCATGCCTTCGATGGCAAACATTGTAGGCGCGGTTTCCACGATGTTCCGTGTCCGCGAGAATGTCCGTCCCCCATCCTTCGACTCAGTAAAGACAATGTGATTGTTCAGCGCCCAAACCGCATAGAGCGTTCCATCGGGGCCTACCGCTCCATCGAAACCTTCCACCGCGCCGTTGTCATCGCGCGGCAGCCCGCGCACCTGGGAGATTTCAATCGGCTGCGACCAGCTCAGGCCGTCATCGGTAGACCGTGAAAACAGCATCCGCGAGTCGGTCAACGTCCAGCGTGTCCACCCCATATACAGGTTCCCCGCATATTTGCTCTTCGACGTATCCGCCACGATGTAAGGCTTGTCCTCAAAGGGAATCCCGGGCTTCGTAGGTTGGGCGATCACCGTGCGTAACTCCGGCTCCCATGTCTTGCCGCCGTCCAGCGACCGCCGCACAAAGATGCCGTTACGCGTGGCTCCATGTCCCCAGTAGTTAAAGGTGCCCAACCGGTCAAACGCGATGCAGCTGATAAAGGCGTGTCCTTTATTGTCGAACACTGTGGAAACGTCCCCGGAAATCCTGTATTCCTTCGGAGCTACGCCGGCGGCCAGCTCCCAGGTGCGTCCACCGTCCTCGGAATACGCAGCATTCGCATTATCCTGAAACACCACCACCACGTGCTTCGGATTCAACGGATTCACCGACACTCCCGGCTCGGTAAACGGGCCGGGCTTCGGCGTCAGGTCGGTGACAGCCGCCCCCGGCGGCTGTGGCAGGATTGTCTGGGACTTAGCGTGGGCGCCGATGGTAGTCACAAATACTGCGAGCAGTAAATGGCAGTACATCTCAATTCGTTTCAATTCGGCGGAGTCTCCTCTTCAGAACAGGTTCGATGGAATTGTACAGTCTTCCGGCGGTGTTGTGAGAGCAACGCTGTATCGCGGTCGAGGCGCACAGTACCATCGCGCGTATGCGGAAAGCTTAGACTGCTCGCGCAGAACTAGCGCGCGGTCTTCAGAGGTTCGCTTGAAATGGCCACCCGTTCGACAATTTCCACGTTAAAGCCCTGGAGCGCGGGAACATGAGTGGGAGTGTTCGAGAGCAGGCGGATTTTATGGATACCGAGATCGGCGAGGATCTGGCCGCCAAGGCCGACCTGGCGCAGGATGCGCTGGTGGCGATCGGCCTCGCGCACCTGGGCCTGGCGATGGAAGAGGATGCGGTGGGGCTCGACAGTACGGTCGATGTCGAACCCACGGCTGGTGTTGTGCAGATAAACGAGCGCTCCACGGCCGGCCTCGGCGATCTGCCGGAGTGACTGTTGCACGAGGTGATGGCAGTCGCAGATGGTTCCGGAGAAAACGTCTCCGGCAAGGCAGTGAGAATGAACGCGAACGAGAACAGGTTCGTCTCCGGAAGCAACGTCGCCTTTTACCAGCGCGAGGTGGCTTTCACCGCCGTTGACTTCGCTCTCATAGGCAATCGCGCGAAACTCTCCGTAGGGAGTGGGGAGCAGGCTCTCCGCAACGCGAAAGATGTAGCGCTCATTCTGGAGGCGGTAACGGATAAGCTCGGCAACGGTGAGCATTTTAAGACCGTGCTGCTCGCAGAACCTGGTGAGGTCAGGCACGCGAGCCATGGTGCCGTCATCATTCATAATTTCGCAGATGACGCCGGCCGGGATAAGTCCTGCCATGCGGGCCAGATCGACGGAAGCCTCTGTTTGCCCGGCTCGCACCAGAACACCGCCGCGCCTGGCGCGGAGAGGGAAGACATGACCGGGACGCGCGAGATCATGCGCAGTGGAGCGTGCGTCGATAGCAACGCGGATGGTATGGGAGCGGTCAGCGGCGGAGATTCCTGTAGTGACGCCCTCGCGGGCCTCGATGGTCTCAGTAAATGCGGTTCCGAAGCGCGAGGAGTTTTGCTGGGTCATAGGCCCAAGGCGGAGGTAGTCGGCGCGTTCCTCGGTAAGCGTGAGGCAAACAAGACCGCGACCGAAACGGGCCATGAAATTGATGGCTTCTGGGGTAACGAATTCGGCGGCCAGAGTAAGATCACCCTCGTTCTCGCGGTCCTCATCGTCGACTACTACGATCATGCGCCCGGCTCGAATCTCGTCGAGCGCCGCCGGGACGCCGATAAAGGCGGAATTATACATAGCTCTATTCTCCGCCAGTTTTGCTATTGTGACGAGCGGTTTGCGTGGACTAAGGCCATGGCTGAAAGCATAGAGTGACGGAAACATTCAGTTGAAGAGGCTGCGGCAGGCCGTGCCGGCTATCAGCCACCGAGTGTCCCGGCTGCCAAAATGCACGGGCGAGGGGTTATCTTCAATGATACCCGCGTGCGCTGTGCGCGAAGGATTGTGCGTTCTGTCACTTCAAAACAATGTTTTAAGGGCATAGAATCCAGCACGGCTTAGAATTCCTTCCCCACAAGGAGTTTGCCATGCTGATCCGTTTTTTGGCTGTAATTCCGATGGCCGCTCTGCTGGGAGCGGCTCCGTATCTACTGCAACAGCCTGGCCCCCAACAGGCTGGTTCGCAGGCGGCTGGCCAACAGGAGGCAGTGGAATTCGGTGTTCCTGCGAATATCTCGTCTGAAGCCAATCCTGTCCGTCCAACGTCGGCAGGCATGGCTCTGGCGCAGAGGATGTATGGGTATGACTGCGCGATGTGCCATGGAAAAGATGGCAGTGGTAAGGGCGATATGGCGGCCACTCTGAAGACTCCCGTGAAGGACTGGCGTGATCCGGCAACTTTGAAAGGGCTGACAGACGGCGACCTGTTCTACATGATTAAGAAGGGCAAAGGCGACATGCCGGGCGAGGAAGGCCGCCAAAATGACGAAGGCCTCTGGAACATGGTGACGCTGGTGCGGTCGTTCGCAAAGAAATAGGTGGGACGCGATTTCGTTTTGGTCCTGTGAGGCACGGACGCAGCACAGCAATTGTTGACCACCGATGGCCGCGCCTTTATTATGAGGGAGTAGTAAGAGCACTCAAGGCAGCGTTCTGCTGCCTTTGTTTTGCCCCCTCGTTCAATGGTAGGACAGCTGACTCTGGATCAGCATATCGGGGTTCGAATCCCTGGGGGGCAGCCACCGAAGGCATGGCCTGTTGCTCGATAATTCCTAGATTGGGCTCCCGAGTCGCCCTAGTGCACACTCCACAAATAATTGAATATAAATATGTTATTCGATATTCTGGCTATTGGTCAGCTTGTGGACGTACGTGTTTCTTCGACCGAACGGGATGCTTCATATCGAAACGGCGCGTGTAGAGCCGTTCATCTGCATTTCAGCGAGCAGCGTCTCGGTAATTACTTGCCGTGTTCAATCGATGCCGAGCTTATGCTGCATCTGCTCCAGAGTGACACCTTTCGTCTCTGGGTAAACGAAGAGCACGATGAAGAACTGCAGGGCCATCATCGACGCGAAGAAGACAAATGGCGCGGCGTTAGAATGCTCGGCAACAATTGGGAAGAGCAAGGAAAGGGTAGCGTTCATGATCCAGTGCGAAGAGCTGCCCAGACTTTGGCCTTTGGAGCGGACGCGGGTTGGAAAGACCTCGCTGAGATAGACCCAGATGACGGCGCCCTGTGAGATGGCAAAGAAGAAAATAAATCCTATGAGGTACCCAAGCAGCATGGACTGGCCGCGCTGTGTGTGGAATATCTCGGCGACTCCCGCGAGTGACACAGCAGTGCCGACGGACCCGATTAGCAAGAGCGTCTTGCGTCCGATCTTGTCAATGACTGACATGGCGAGCAGAGTCGCAACCAGATTCATGGCGCCCACCAGCACCGCCTGCTTGTCTCCGGAGAGCTTGCTGAATCCCGCATCGTTAAAGATGGAGGGCAGGTAGTACAGGATGGCGTTGATGCCTGAGAGCTGGTTGAACAGACCAATTGTTACGGCAAGGAAGATAGGCAGACCGTATTTTTTCTGAAAGAGCGGCTCCTTCCGGCTGGAGCGTTCGAGGTGAATGGAGGCAATGATCTCCTGCAGCTCTTCTTCCGTATTGGGTGTGCCCATCATCTGCAGCACTTGGCGCGCCTCTTCGATGCGGCTCTGGGTAACCAGCCAGCGCGAGCTGCGTGGAATGGCGAACAGGAGCACAAGAAATAACCCCGCGGGAATGGAAGCGATGCCGAGCTGCCAGCGCCACTGTGTGGGTCCGGCGTTCACGGTTGCGATGACATAGTTGGATGCATAAGCCAGCAGAATGCCGATGACGATGTTGATCTGAAAGAGGCCAACCAGGCGTCCGCGCCATTTGGCGGGCGCGAGCTCGGCGATATAGACCGGGCCGAGGACTGACGAGCCTCCGATACCGAGACCACCGAGGAAACGGAAAGCAACCAGCGTCGGCCAGTTCCACGCAAAAGCGCACCCAATCGATGAGATCAGATACAGCATGGCCATGATGCGGAGGGCTTGCCGCGGTCCGATCTTCTGGCCGAGCTCGCCGGACGACATTGCGCCAACAACTGCGCCAATGACTGCAATGGAGACTGTGAGGCCAAGATTGAAAGGCGAGAGGTGATACACCTCGCCAAGCTGCTGTGTGGTTCCGGAAATGACGGCTGTATCAAACCCAAAGAGGAAGCCGCCGAGGGCGCCAACCAGCGAGCCTTTGGCCAGGTAGTAATTTAAGCGCATGCGTTGACGTCCTTTAAGAAGATCGCAGTATGGTGTGTTGCACCCTGGAGCGGTCAGCCAAGGCTGCTTTCTGCAAAGGGAAGAATACACGCTCCAAGCAATCCTGCGTCGGGGCCGAGCTCAGCGGGCAGCACATGGGTGGTGCCGCCCGGATTGCGGGTGGCCAGCGGACTGCCGGGAGCTGTGAACCGGTAAACGTAGCTGCGTTGGTAGAGTTCCTTGAAGATAGTGTCCTTCATCAGATGCCAGGCCTGAGCAAGACCTCCGCCAACCACATAGAGCGGGAGGTTCAGCGTATTGACCAGCGCGGCCAGGCTAATGCCGAGCGCACGCCCTGCATCCACAAAGATCTGCTTCGCGTCCATGTTTCCCTGATCGGCGGCGTTGGCCAGAGAGTGTGCCGTCCACGTACTGCCTGCGAGCGCGGGTGCGGTTCCGGTGGCTATGCGATGATTCGCTGCACGCACCACAGCAGTTGCCGACGCGTACATCTCAAGGCAGCCATAGCTGCCGCATGGACAGGGTATCCCGTCAGGATAGATGGTTGCGTGTCCGGCTTCACCGGCCATACCTGCCGCTCCATCCCACACCTTTCCGTTGAGGATGATGCCGTTACCCACCCCAGTACCAAGGGTGAGCATGCAAAGCGAGTCAAGATGCATGGAGCGCCCGCTGCCGAGGATCGCTTCGGCGAGAGCGGCGACATTGGCATCGCTCTCCAGGACTACGGGCCGGTTCAGGCGCGATTCAATTGCGGTGCGCAAGTCAAAACCGTCCCATCCGGTCAGGTTCGGCGGATTGTGCAGTACTCCTGCGGGCAGCTCAAGCGGGCCGGGGGTTCCTACGCCGACCCCGGTGAGTTCGTGCGCGGCGGAATAGCGCGACTCCAGGGTTCGTATAGCGGTACACATGTCGTCAACGACAGCTTCGCGGCCAGCAGCAAGGCGCGTAGGAAGCAGGATGGTCTCCAGAAGACCGTCATCGTGCGTAAAAGCTGCGATGCGAAGGTTGGTGCCGCCGAGGTCAACTCCAATGGAATACTTCTTGATTTTCATGTCTTTGTCCCGTACGACTATACAAGATTGAACTGCGCGATGGGAACGATATCACAGCACCCCGGAAAGTCGATTGCTCGTTGCACTCATCAAGGTAGAGTTCTGGTTTCGCCTTCACGGAGAGGATCGACAGCGGAGCTGATTCCAGCAGTCTCCGCAGCCTGAAGCAGGCGCGGCAAAGGCTCGTCCATAGGTTCCTCTGAGAGCGAAAAGGTTCCATAGTGCATAGGAATAAGACGCTGCGCGTTGAGGTCAAGGAAGGCGCGCACCGCATCTTCAGGACTCATGTGTACGCGCAGGAAGCCTTCTGGTTTATAGGCGCCGATGGGAACCAGTGCAATCTTGGGCGCCAGGCGGTCTCGTATCTCAGCAAAGCCCGGGAAGTACCCGGTATCTCCGACGTGGTAGACGGAATACGGGCCGTAGCGCAGGACGTATCCGCCGTATCCACGATGTGTGTCGCTGAAGACGCGAGCGCCCCAGTGCTGTGCAGGCGTTGCAGTGACTTCAACCCTGTCGATTTGGGTGGACTGCCACCATGCGAGAGAGCGGACCTCGGAGAAGCCGAGCCTGCTGACGATATCTTCGACATTCGGCGGAACGATGACGAGGGGCGGCGCGGCTTTGAGCCTCAGGTTGTGGCGCAGAATCCTTCGCAGCGACGGCAGGTTAAGGTGGTCCATGTGCGCGTGAGTGAGCAGCACAGCGTGGATGGGCGGGAGATGGCGTACGCGCACGCCCGGGCGGCGGAAGCGGTGAATAAGAACCAGCCAGTATGCGAAGTTGGGGTCAATCAGGATATTGCGCCCGCCGAGTTGCAAAAGAAACGAGGCATGGCCGATGAAGGTGATTCCAAGCTGGTCTTGAGTGGCAATGACAGGCCGGAGCTGCGGTCCGACCGCAGGACGAAAAGCTGACTTGGCAACGAGCTTGAGGGCGTAGCTGATGCGGGGCCGGGAACGTTTGCGAGGCAATGCAGTCTCCGACAATATGGATGCCGGAGACTGCGGGAAGGTTCATTGATATAGGGTTTAAGCGGTGTTGGCCGCTTTTACTGTGCAGTAGGGGCCGTTTCCGTCGCCTGGAAACCGATTTTGTTGTGGGTGCCGTCACAGAAAGGCTTGTTCGCAGACGCTCCACAGCGGCACAGCGAGATAGCTGGCTTGCCCGTAAGGTCCCATTCGCCTCCATTGGCATCGAGCAGCTTTACGGGGCCCTCTACACGATACGGACCGTTGGGGCGCACAGTGATTTTCACTTCATTTTCAGACACGAATTGCTCCTTCGAAGAATATGAATGGTAGCCGTTGCAGTCGAGTTTATCAGTCGAAGCCTAAGGCTGGTCGAGTGTGACAGATGGATGCGGGCGCGCGCGGAAGAGAAGATACAGCGGAACACCGGCGAGGATGGCGATGGTTCCGATGACGGAGTTCTTCAGATTCTCGATGTAGGAGTAGTAGAGCAGCACCGCGGCTGCGGCCACAAACAGGATGGGGACGACGGGATATCCCCAGACTCGGTAGGTCTTCGAGGAAGTCTCTTTGCGGCGATAGTAGAAGATGGTGGTGGACGTGATCATGTAGAAGAGCCACTCGGAGAAGATGGCCAACTCGAAGAGTTGCTGGAAGCGGCCCACGGCGAGCAGAAGTCCGGTGGTAAGCAGGGCCTGCACAACCAGCGAAGTCGAAGGGCTTTGAAAGCGCGAATGAATATCGCCCATGCGGCGGAAGAACAGTCCATCGCGGGCGGCGGCAAAGGGAACACGCGCGCCGGACATGACGGTTCCATTGAGTGTGACAAAGATGCTGAGGGCCATGACGCCGGAAACCAGCGCGGCGCCCCAGGGGCCGGTGACTGCTCCAAGCGCCGCGACCGCTGGCCGGGGTGATGCGGCGATCTGCGCCGCAGGCAGAATGTACTGAATTGCGGCGTTGGTCGCCATGTACAGAACACCGACAATTCCGAGTCCTGCGATGAGAGCGATGGGCAAATTGCGCTGTGGGTCGCGTACTTCGCCGGAGACCATGGTGAGGTCGTTCCAGCCGTCGTAGGCCCATAGGGCGGCGATCAACGCAATCATAAATCCGCTGAAGCCGCCATGCGCATGGGTATAGATGGTGCGAAAGTTGCTCCAGTGTCCCGCAGCGGCAAAGCAAAAGCCCGCGATGACAAGAATGAGGATGCCCTTGAGGCAGGTAAAGACGAGCTGGAAGTCGCCGGCCTTTTTGATGCCGAGATAGTTCAACCCTGTGATAAGCCAGGTAACCGCAATGGCAAATAGCTGCCCCCAGGCGACAGTATAGGGCACATGGAACGCGGGACGGTTGAGCCATGCCAGGGAATGAAAGATGGCGAGCGTGCGGGCCAGCCCCATAGTGACGCTGGCAATGGAAGCAGGCTTGGCCACAGCGAACCACGTCCACATATAGAGAAACGCGGTGAGGTCGCCGTAGGCTCCGCGCAGGTAGACATACTCGCCGCCGGTATACGGCATAATCGCGCTAAGCTCGGCGTAGGTCATTGCGCCAAACAGCGAAAGCAGGCCGCCCGTGATCCAGGCGAGGTAGACAAGGCCGGATGAGCCGGTGGCCCGCATCATTTCATATGGAACAAGAAAGATGCCGCTGCCAATCAGGGTTCCGACAACGATTGCCGTGGCATGAGAAGTGCCGAGCACACGAGGCAGCTCGAAGGCGGTCGTTCGAGACGGCGTTTGGGCGGCGCTGCTCAATGCGGATCGGCTCCGGGAGAGTGTGTGGTCTTTCTAGCCTATCCCATGATCCGGCCGCGAAAGGGAAGTTCTGGTAGCAAAGTGACAGCCCGGGCCTCAGCGGTAAAACTTTAAGTCGTTCCAGTCGGAGGCGTAAATCTGGCGCCGCCCCTTGCAAAGAAAGATCGGGCCCTTTTCCCATGGCATGGACCACTGAGCGTCGAGCTGACCTACGATCACACAGGAATCATAGTAGGGCTTCATTTCGGCGAGGGTAGCGCCGTTGATGATGATCATCTCCTGGCCCGTGTATCCGTGAGGGCCCCATATCCAGTAGTTCTGATGGCCGCTGATGGCGACAGGCAGGCCGTACTTCGGACCGAAGAGGTTAATGGCGCTGGCCTCTCCATAATTGCCGGTGAAGATACCGGTGACAGCGCGCTGGTCGGGCGGCAGCGAGTTGTAAATGCGTGCAACCTTCTCGACCATCTCGTGCCAGCCGAAGCGGTCGGCATAAAACTGGGGCAAAGCAGTGGGTGCATGGACCTCGGAGTCCTTGGGCTTAAAGCCAATCTTTTGCTCATACGCGATGAATTGGCGCGGCGGAAGCACCGGGATGGAGAAAGGTACGCTACGGATGAACATAAGGAGGAGCAGGACACCATAGACCGCACCGGCTACATTGCGCCAGCCAACATCGCGCATCCAGCCGAACCAACAAACACCTCCCGCGGCAAAGTAGACGACATAGATTGGCGCGAGGTAGTAGTCCTTGGCGTTCAGCGCCATCATCATGGGCAAAAAGATGAGGTAAAGCACACCCAGAAATCGATAGGGGCGCGCAGTCTTCGCGATAAGGAACCATATCAGCCCGCTCAACCAGAGCGGCAGTGTCAACGGGTTGAGCATCACAGGCTGGCCGAGCAGAAATTGCAGAGGCGACAGCTTAATGTCTTTGCCGCTCTTCTTGACGTCGATCAGCCATTCGAGGGTGGGAAAGTGATAGTGGATCTGCCAGAGAAGATTGGGAAGGGCAATAGCGACGATCAGCGCAATGGCGACAGTGCACCAGCGGCTGCGCATAACGCGGCGTTCGGGAACGATGAGCAACGCAACGAGCGCAGCGATGAGAAAGAAGACAATGTTGTCCTTGTTTTCCAGCCCTAGCCCGGCACTGATACCGAAGACGATCCACCAGTTTCGAATGACGCTCTGGGCGCGTGGCTCGACGGCATTGGCCTGGACGATATGAATCAGGGCAAGTGCGCAGGTCATCCAGAAGACCGGCTCAAACGAATTCATGGAGAGGTATCCGTCGATGCCAAGGTATACCCCTGCAAGGATCACCCCCAGCATGGCGAGCGCAGCGGCGCGCTTATTGCCGCCAAGAGCGCGAACGATGAGCCCCGTAAGGAAGACCTTGACCGCTCCGGCAATGGCGGAGATGAGCCGCAGCGACCACATATGATTGAAACCGAAAAACAGCTCGGTAACACGTGCCTGAAGCGCGACCATCGGGGGTTGATCGACATAGCCAAAGGCCAGGTGCCGTCCACACATGAGGTAATACATCTCATCGCGAAAGATGCCGTACCCGGCATGCTGGGCAAGGATATTTCCTACGACCTGAATGGCCAGCTTGAGCAATGCGAACGCCGTGCAAAGCCAGAGGAACGAGCGCGTAAGACTGCGGTCGGCAGTTGCAGAGTCAAGAAGTGCTGAATGCGTAGTTGATGTGCTCATAGGCGCGAACGCTGCAAACTGATACGAAGAGCCGCCGGAGAAGTTCCGTAAAAGAAGGATAGACGGTCAAGAGCGGCTGTTGAGTACGGGTAACACGGCCGCCGACTCAGTCTCGCTTGCGTGGAAGTATACATGGATGGCCTCCGCGGTCTTTCGCGGGACGACGGCAGTGAGCGCTTCCACATCAGCCTGTGCGATGCTGCGCAGGCTTCCGAAGTGTTCAAGCAGGCGGGTGCGGGTGCGCGCTCCGACTCCGGGAACAGCCAGCAGTTCAGAATCGCGGTCGCGTATCTCGCGGCGCTTACGGTGGTAGCTGATGGCAAAGCGGTGCGACTCGTCGCGGACGCGCTGAATCAGGTGCAGCACCGGCGAACGGCGCTCAAGCACAACGGGCTCATCTTCCTGTCCGTACAGATAGATGATCTCTTCGCGCTTGGCTATGGACGCCAGTGGCTGTGTGGTAAGACCCAGCTCTTCCAGCGCCTGCGCTGCAGCATGGAGCTGGCCTAGGCCACCGTCGATGAGGATGAGGCTGGGCATGGGGCGCTTCTCGTCGAGCTGGCGACGGTAGCGGCGCGTCACCACCTCGCGCATGGAGGCGAAATCATCGACACCTTCGACAGACTTGATCTGGAACTTGCGGTAATCCGACTTCTTCATCGCGCCGTTTTCCCACACAACCATTGAGGCAACGGTCTCCGCACCCTGGATGTGAGAAATATCAAAGCACTCAATCCGCTTCGGCAATTCCGGCAGCATGAGCACATCCTGCAACGACTCCTGTATGGCGCGCTGCGAAGGCTGGAGGACGCGAAAACGCTGGTCGAAGCTCTGGCGCGCATTCTGTCCGACCAAATCAACTAAGGAACGCTTGTCTCCGCGCTGCGGCACTGCGATCTCAACGCGATGACCACTCCGTTCTGCAAGCAGTGTTCCCAGCACGGAGCGATCGGCGAAGTCCACGGGCAAGTAGATGTTGCGCGGAACATATTGCTGGTCAATATAGAGCTGCTTGAGCAGGGCAGAGAAGAAGGCCCCGGCCTCGAACGACGTGAGCGCAAGTGCCTCCGCGGGCAAGGTTTCGGCTTCTGGCCTCTCTTCGTCGGACTCGAGCATGAGTTCCTGCAGGTCTTCCCAGAAGAGGTCGCGGCGGTCCACGATTTTACCCGCGCGGATATGGAAGAGGTTGACAGCCAGCATTCCGTTTTCGTAGTGATAGCCGAAGACATCGGCGTCGTCATTTTCCGCGGATGCGATGCGCTGCTTTTCCTGAAGTTGGCTGATCGTGATGAGCAGGTCACGGTATTTGGCGGCAAGCTCATACTGCTCGGAAGCGGCAGCCTCCTCCATGCGTTTATGGATCGACTTCTCAAGATCAGCAACGCGGCCTTCGAGGAAGAGCTGGGCATCGCGAACGGCTTCGCGATAGGCTTCGGGCGTGGTGAGCCCTTCGACACAGGGGCCAAGGCAGCGTTTGATGTAGTACTGCAGGCACGGTCGGGGATGGTAGCGTGAGAGGTCAACTTTGCAGCTCGGAATGAGGAAGCTGCGATGGATCAGCTCGGTAATCCGGTAGGCAAGATTACCGGGAAAGTAGGGGCCGTAGTAAGCGCTGCCGTCTTTCCGCAGGCGGCGCGTGACGAAGACCTTCGGATAGCGGTCTCCCAGTGTCAGCTTGACGTACGGATACGTCTTGTCGTCGCGCAGCAAAACGTTGAAGCGCGGCTTGCGCTGCTTGATGAGGTTGTTTTCAAGGGCCAGGGCTTCGTGCTCGTTATCGACCAGGATGTAATCAACATCCACGGCTTCACGCATTAGCGAGCCGGTCTTCGCATTGGCCTGTGAGGCTTCCAGCAGGTACGAACGGACGCGGGAGCGGAGGTTCTTGGCCTTGCCGACATAGATGACCTCATCCTCGGCGTTTTTATAGAGGTAAACGCCGGGGCCTGTGGGCAATGACCGGATTTTCTCGTGGAGGTCCATCGGGAGGCTCTCTCATAGTGTAGGGTCTATGGGCGTTGCGCGCAGGTTGCCGTCTTGAGCGCGTAAAAAATACGTGGTGGGCAAAATTGGGAGGAGCCTCGGCAGGCCGGAGCTAGACATAAGTGCTTTTAAATAAGACAAATATTGGAACTATATGGTTTGGCACGCTTGTTGCTCACCTCAATGCAGACAACGAGGCAGGAAGGGTGTGCAAACACCTTTCTACATAAGCCACTCAGGTGCGGCTGAGGTGTTGCCCGCAATGCAGGGTTCCACCCATATACCCAGATACGGAGTTCGACGCGATGATCTACGAAGGATTGCATAGGAAAGCGGTGCTTGCGGTTTTCTCAGTGGGGACGATTTCACTCTTATTCGCCACAGGATGCACAACCAAGAATTACGTGCGCAGCCAGACCGAGCCGCTGATCCAACATACGAACGAGCTGGATGATGCAACGGCAAAAAACAATCGTGACTTGCATGACGTGGACCAGCGCGCGCAGGCGGGCGTCCAGCAGGCGCAAAGTTCCGCCAACCAGGCCAGTCAGCAGGCGCAGACGGCCAGCCAGGCTGCCAGCCAGGCGCACCAGTCGGCTGAGGAGGCCATTAATCAGGCGGATTCGCTCAAGAGCGTGGTCGCAAATCTTGACGACTACAGCCAGGTAGCCGAAACCAGCGTACACTTCGCCTTTAACAAGGCGATCCTGACGCGTGGGGACAAGGAAGAGCTGGATGACTTTGCGGCGCAGCTGAACGGAACCAAGGGTTACATTGTTGAGGTGACCGGCGGAACGGATTCGGTCGGTTCCGCTGCATACAACTACGACCTCAGCCAGCGCCGGGCACGTTCGGTGGTCCAGTACCTAGCGTCGAAGTATGGGATTCCGCCGCACAAGTTTTACCTTATCGGGATCGGTAAGGATGAATACGTAGCTTCGAACCACACCTCAGAGGGGCGCGCCAAGAACCGCAGGGTCGAGATTCAACTCTTGTCGAACATGAAGGGGCAGGAGCCTACAGCACCTGCACAGACCAGCATGCTCGCCAACCCAGCCCAACAGTAAAAGGCTTCTCCTCCGCCTGCATCCCCGGACCCCGCTGACGGGTCCGGGGATTTTTCTGTTTACAGGGCAAGTTGAGCAATGTGTGCGGCGCGAACCTCGCGAGCGGTGAAGAGACTAAAGAAAGGCGCGGCTTCGCAGGCGGCCTCGACGGCGGGACGGCCGTTGGCCTCTTCGCGCTCGACCAGACATATGGCGGCGATCACGTTCATGCTGGCAGCTCTCGCAGCCTCAATCGCAGTAATGGTGGAGGCGCCGGTGGTGCAGACATCATCGACAATGAGCACGGGCGCGCCTGTCTCAAGAAATCCTTCGATGCGGCGGCCGGTCCCGTGGGCCTTCTCGGCCTTGCGGACCAGAAAGCCGTGAATGAGCGGCGATCTGGGATGTTGCTGAGCGCGCCAGGCGCTGGCCGTTGCCAGGTTGGAGACGATTGGATCGGCGCCTAGCGTAAGCCCGCCGACAGCCGCAGGGTGCAGCTTCTGCTGGTGGAGCAGCTCGAGAATCGCGAGTCCCGTAAGGCGTCCACCTTCGGCGTGCAGCGTGGTGGTGCGGCAGTCGATGTAGTAGTCGCTCTTGCCTCCGGACGAGAGTGTGAACTCGCCCAGCTTGAAGGAGATGCGAGCGAGCAGATGGAGCAGGGCAGTGCGATGGTCGGTAGTCATCAATTACCGATTGTAGATGGTTAGCTCGTCAGCTTATCCAGATGCCGGAAGCCGCCGGTCTGGTAGAGAACCCCGGCGAAGAGAGTGAAGTTGTAGGCTGCGTGCACGATAACCCCGGCCGCGACGGAGTTCATGACAAGCCGCACTATACAAAGCACCACACTCACAATGCCGATCAGCAGCAGCGGCCCCCACGCGTGCGAAACCTGCGGCGAGTGCATGAACGCAAATCCAATGCTCGTGAGCAAAATGGAAATGGGGATGCCGATGCGGTCGGCTGCCGGCTGCGGGAGGATTCTATGGTCGGCGCACCAGCGAAAAGAGTTGATAAGCCCCGGCAAAATGAACCCGCGGAAAGCCAGCTCCTCAAGCATGGGAGCGACCGTGAGCCCGAAAACCAGCATCAGCCATGCTCCGGCGGCGGACTTCATCATGTCCTGCGTAATGGGAGGGTTCGCGGGCATGGGGAGAAAGTCGCCGAGGAATGTAATGCTGAAGCCCACAGCAAGGCCGAGGAGCGCAAGCATCCAGAAGCGCCGCCATGCCTCAATGGCGTTCCAATGGACGCCTTCGCCGAAAGGCTCGTTCCAAATGACCGTGAAGACGGGAATGACAATAACGGCGATGAGGCCGTAGCAAAAGGCCTGAACCGGGATGCTGATGCGAGCGTCGCTGCTGGCGAGAAGGTAGAGCTGATAGAAGGTGTGGTGCGGTATCAGATGGCTGGCGAGGAGCAGGGCCACGCCCAGCATCTCTCCCACGACGATAAGCACCAGCGCAATGACCAGGAACAGCACAGCGTGGCCGAGGTTGGGGATGCGGCGTGGGAAGATGCGAGGTTCAGGCGGCGTGGGGATCCCGAATAGATCCAAAGGCGGCGTAGGTGCGGAAGGCTGGTCCTGTTCGAAGGGCGCAGACGGCAAAGGCGTCATCTCCTTTTGCTGCCCGGCTGGAAAATCGGATTCGTTCGGCTCGTTCGTAGCGTCGTCCCACATGAGCTGACTTATTGGACCCATTCCTTCTTCCGGCCTGCGCGGGGCCTGGATTTAGCGCCGTTCTTGCGGGCGGAGATCTTGAGAGTTTCTTCCGGCGCAGAACTTAAGCCCTCAGAGCCGGACTCCTCATAATACCGGCGCAGAAACTCGCCGGTGTGAGAGTTGGCGACACGGGCCACCTGCTCCGGTGTTCCCTCCGCGACAATCCGGCCACCGTCCTCACCCCCCTCGGGGCCGAGGTCAATGACCCAGTCGGCGTTACGGATAACGTCGAGATTGTGCTCGATAATGATGACTGTATTGCCCAGATCAGTAAGGCGGTGCAGCACTTCAAGCAGGCGGCGCACATCGTCAAAGTGCAGCCCGGTCGTGGGCTCGTCGAGGAGATACAGTGTGCGTCCCGTCTGGCGTTTGCTCAGCTCGCGCGCAATCTTCATCCGCTGGGCCTCGCCGCCTGAGAGAGTCGTGGCCGCCTGGCCAAGGTGGACGTAGCCGAGGCCGACATCAACCAGCGTTTGCAGCTTCTGCTTGACCTGCGGAATGTCGATGAGCACGGGCAAGGCGTCTTCGATGGTTAACTCAAGAATATCCGCGATGGAATAACCATTGAACTTCACCGCCAGAGTTTCCTGGTTGTAGCGGCGACCGTTGCAGACCTCGCACTGCACGTAAACATCGGGCAAAAAGTTCATTTCGATCCGTCGCTGCCCGTCTCCCTGGCAGGCCTCGCAGCGGCCGCCAGCGACGTTGAATGAGAAACGCCCCGCTTTGTAGCCGCGCTCGCGCGACTCAGGCAGCATGGCAAAAAGATCGCGAATGGCAGTAAATACGCCGGTATAGGTAGCGGGATTGGAACGCGGAGTGCGCCCAATCGGTGACTGATCGATGCGCACGGCTTTGTCGATTTGGTCGAAGCCGCGGATTTGGCCATGCTCTCCGGGCTCCTCGCGCGAACCATAAAGCTCTTTGGCAAGAGCGCGGTACAAGGTATCGTTGACCAGCGTGCTCTTGCCCGAGCCTGAGACTCCCGTGACAACGGTCATGACGCTGAGCGGGAATTTGACAGTCAGATCACGAAGATTATGGCTCTTCGCGCTTTCTATTGTGATCCATTTGCCGGTGAGCTTGCGCGGGGCAATGCGGTGCTGGATGGCGACCTCGCCCGCAAGGTAGCGGCCGGTAAGTGAGGAAGTCGCCTGCATGATCTCCGTGGGTGTGCCCTGTGCGACCAGATGGCCGCCGAGGCGTCCAGCACCGGGGCCGAGATCCAGCACGTAGTCCGCATGGCGGATTGTGTCCTCGTCATGCTCGACCACCAGGACAGTATTGCCGAGGTTGCGGAGCGACTCGAGCGCCTGAATGAGGCGCAGGTTGTCGCGTTGATGCAGGCCGATTGAGGGTTCATCGAGCACGTACAGCACACCACGCAACCGGGAGCCGATCTGCGTAGCTAGGCGGATGCGCTGGCCTTCACCGCCGGAGAGCGTAGCCGCGCTGCGGTCCAGCGAGAGATAGCCCAGTCCGACCGCAGTGAGAAATTCAAGTCGCTCCGCAATCTCACGCCGGATGCGCTCGGCAATCAGCGCCTCGCGGGCAGTCAATTGGATGGTGTGGACAGCAGTCAGAGCGCGGTTGAGCGGCAGTGCCGTGAAGTCCGCGATCGACAAGTCGCCAACCCTGACGGCGAGCGATTCAGGCCGCAAGCGGCGGCCCTTGCATGCCGGGCAGACGGACGCTGACATGTAGTTCATCATCCATTCGCGGTAGGTCTCGGATTTTGACTCCTCAAGGTTGTCGCGCAGCCAGGCCAGAATTCCGTGGAAGCCGGTACGCGGGGCTTCGGCCTTCGGTGGCCCGGTGAGCAAGAGGTCCTGCTGCTTCTGCGGGAGCTTCTCAAAAGGCTTGCTCAGATCAATTTTGTATTTGGCTGCCGCCAGATGGATGAGCCGGACGAGGTACTGGGAGGCTGAACCGGGTCCAAGTGCGCCATCGAGCAGCGGCTTGGACCAATCGTGGATGATCTTTCCAGGGTCGAAATCGTAAATGCTACCCAGTCCATGGCAGTTTGGACACGCTCCATAGGCGCTGTTGAAGGAGAAGCTGCGTGGCTCGAGTTTGGGCACGTCCAGGCCGCAGTCGGGGCAGGACATCGAGGACGAATATAGCTGCTCCTCTTGTTGGGTACCAACCTGGACGAGGCCGTTGGCCATCTGGAGCGCGCGCGTGACGGACGACTCAAGGGCCTTCTCAATACCCGGCTTGAGGACTGCACGGTAAACAATAGCCTCGATGGTATGGTTCTTGCGCTTGTCGAGATTGAGCGGTTCTGCGAGGTCGCGCACTTCGCCATCCACGCGGGCGCGAAAGCCCTGCTGGTCGAGCTTGTCGAGCAGGTCCTTGAACTCGCCCTTGCGACCCCGGACCACCGGCGCATAGATGATGATGCGCTCGCCTTGCCCCAGAGCCAGGATGCGTTCGACAATCTGTTCGGAAGACTGGCGGGAGATGCGGCGTCCGCAATTAGGACAGTGCGGCGTGCCGACCGAGGCGTAGAGCAGGCGAAGATAGTCGTAGATTTCGGTAATGGTTCCCACCGTGGAGCGTGGGCTGCGGCTGGTGGTTTTCTGCTCAATGGAGATGGCCGGACTCAGGCCTTCAATGGAATCGACGTCAGGGCGTTCAATCTGGTCTAAGAACTGGCGCGCATAGGCCGATAACGTCTCTACGTAGCGGCGCTGGCCTTCGGCATAGATGGTGTCAAAAGCGAGCGAAGACTTGCCGGATCCGGAAAGCCCTGTGACCACGGTGAGCGTGTTGCGGGGAATCTGGGCATTGATGTCACGAAGATTATGCTGACGCGCGCCGCGCACTGTGATGTGAGTAATCGACATTAGACTTTTTTCTGAATCACATGCGGGGGCTGGAACGGCACCTGCAAGAGCATTTGCAAGAGATTGGAAATGATACATCTACCTCTTTTAGTATCTTATTCGGCAACAGAAATATGGGTCAACGCGCCGTTTTTGTGCTGTTATTTACTGCGAAGTAGTGGCATTGTAATAAGAGCAGGTAGCTAGACCGCTGCGAGTGTCTTCCACCAAGAAAAAAATCAAATAGCCACTGGAAGACAAGAGAGACATCAATGCAGGATGCTATGAATCTATTGATGCTGGTATGCGCCAGCGTGGCCGCAATGGCTTTTGGAGTGTTGGCAGCCTATGGGCTTTGCCGGATGGCTTTTTCAATCCTTCGCATCCATGCGCGATCGGTTGCAGCCCAACCGCAGACAAAGCCGCAGGTCGCCCGGCTTACATAAATTCCGCCTCGCTCTAACCTTGAACGGTTTGGCCGCACCAAGCCTCTGCGTGCTTGTTCCTGAATAAATTGACTAAACCCTAGTTTGGCTGCTCGCCTTGCGCCTGACGCTGCCGCATCTGCTCAAGCTCCTGTAGGATCTGCTGAGGGGTGCGTACGCCGTTTCCCATGCCGGCGGGACGCGGAGGGCGCTCAGGTTCGTTTTCCGGCGTTGGGGCATACTCGGTAGGGCGAATCTGGTCTTCCTCATACTCATCGCGCATATTGTTCTGCGCTTGTGGTGGAGGGTTAGGAACGCCTCCGGTAGGACGAAGTGTGAGCGCGAGTTCGCGGGGCACTCCAGCGGGAGTCGTGCCCAACATCATCACGTTGTAACCGGAGCCATTGAGAAGATCGGAGAGTACTGTGCGTGGTGCACCGGGGCCGTAGGTGCCGAAAATCCGCTGATCGGCCTTGCCCCCTTGTAGGCCGAGAATCTTCATGCCTCCGCTGTAGGAAATTTGATCGAGTATCGCGGACAGAGTGGAATTGTTTGCCTCAATCGTGAGCTTGCCCGCTGTCAGGGTCACCTTGGCGGGCTGGGCTGGCTGGTTAAGAAGGGAAGGCGCGGTTCCGGACGATGCGGTCGCGCCAGCGGTTCCAGAATTGGCCGGCGCGGTCATGGATTGGCTGACGGGTTGTGCATTGGCCTGATTCGAAGCTGGAACTCCCGCCTGGGCTTGCGCGAGTGCTTCCGAGCGCTTATAGGGCTGGCGGAACTGTGCGAAGGCACACGCGCAAACCGCAACCGAGACGAAGATGGCCAGTGAACTAATCGCGGGTTGGATTTTGATTGCCATCAATGGGATTGTCGCCCAGCCGGCACGGCGCAGCCGTCTGTGTACTAGACTAGCAGTGGTTTCAATTCGCTCGTTCGCATTTCACAGAAACGGGCTCATATGTTCATTATGCGACTGCGCCGCTGGAATTTCGCCCTGCTACTTGCCGCCACAGCGGCCTTGGTACTTCCGCTAACCGTCCGGGCCGAGTCATGCACGACAGAAAGCGAGATGACGCCGTCCCAGCGGACCCTGTATGAGCAGACAGCCCGCTCACTGGGGACCGAGATACTGGCTGGAAACACCGCAGCGGTTCGCGCCAATACGGTGGCTGCTGTCGCCGCGCAGTTCGGTTCCATTTCCGGAAGCATTGAACAGGTATCCCCGCTGATTCAGAAGGCCACGCTGACCGTGGATGATCTCTATAATCTGAACGCCCTGGATCTAAAGCCAGACAGCAGCCAGGCACAGTTTTTCTGCTCTGTGTCCAACTCGGCTCTGCTGGTCACGGTAACAATTCCCGGGCTGCCTGCGGGAAACTACCTGCTGGCAGTGTTGCACGCTACTGGAGTTGAGCAGCCCCAGCAGTTCACGCTGCTGCTTCAAAATGAGCCGTCAGGCTCAACAGCCTGGAAACTGGCCGGGCTGTATATCCGCCCCATGATTCGGGCCGGGCACGGAGGCGTTTGGTACTGGAAGAAGGCGCGGAGCTTTTCCGCGAACAAGCAGAACTGGAATGCCTACTTTTACTATCAAACGGCGGCGTTTCTGCTGAATCCTGTCGATTTTTTATCAAGCCCTAACCTGCAGAAGCTAATGAAAGAAGCGCAGCAGGTCATGCCGGAGGGACTCCCCGGGAAAACGCCCATGGTGGTGAGCGCCGCAGGCGAAAGCCTTGACGTGACAGGACTGCATGCCGACTCATTTTCAGGTGCGCTGGACCTGGTTGTCGACTACAAAGCGCAGGGAGTGTCTGATCCAGTGTCGACACGGACGCAGATCGTCGCGCTGATGAAGGCGATGCTTGCGGCGCACCCGGAGCTGCGTCAGGGCTTCCACGGATTATGGGTCTACGCGCACTATAACAACGGACAGACGTTTGCGATTGAGCTGCCAATGAATCAAATTGAATAGTGTGGACCGGCTGAGTGCAGCCATGATGAGCTGCCGTGTATTGATTTTCTTTTGATGAAGGACGTATCAGTTTATATGCCGAATCTTATGGAGAAAACTCTCACCCAGGCAATTGCCGAGCGCCGTGCCACACCTAGCTTTGACGGCGCGCCGATTCCCGATGCGGACTTGAAGAAGATTCTGGACGCGGGGCTGCAGGCGCCAAGCGGCTACAATATGCAGCCTTGGCGATTTGTTGTGGTGCGCACCGAGGACCAGAAACGGCGGCTGCGCAGCGCGAGCTTTAATCAGCCGAAGGTTGAAGAAGCGTCGGTCGTCATTGTCGCCTGCGGCGACGCGGACGGCTGGCGCAAGGGTGATCTTGAAGAGATGCTCCGGCTGGGGTGCGAGGCAGGCATGCCCGAAAATTACGCCGAGCAGGCGCGTACCGTGATTCCGAATTACCTGTCGAACCACCCGAATCTCACGGCCTGGCTCTATAAGCATGTGATGATCGCTTTTACCAGCATGATGCTGATGGCTGAAGTGCTGGGTTACGATACAGCCCCCATGGAGGGTTTTGAGGAAGAGAAAGTGCGCGAGGTGCTCAATCTTCCTTTGAGCTACCATGTGGTGGCGTTGCTGGCGGTAGGACACCTCAGCGGCGATGACAAGTTTTGCGGTGGGCGCTTCAGCATGGCCCACACGGTATTTGACGACGAGTACGGCAAGCCGCTGAACCTGTGATGACGCGCGAGTATCCAGACCGCCCAGTGGTTGGCGTGGGCGCGATAATCATTGAGAACGACAGAGTTTTACTGATTCAGCGCGGACATGCGCCTATGCAGGGCGAATGGTCATTGCCGGGAGGCGCGCTGGAGGTTGGCGAAACACTCGAAGACGGCGTAAAGCGTGAGGTTTTGGAAGAGACCGGGCTGCACGTTAAACCTGTGGCCAGGGTTGAAGTCTTCGATCGCATAGCGCGTGACAAGAGCGGGCGGGTTCAATATCACTACGTCCTTGTTGATTTTCTCTGCCGGGTGACCGGAGGCTCTGCCTCGTGTGCAAGCGACGCGATGGATTTGCGCTGGGCAACGCGCGATGAGCTGGATGAAATCGCGCCGTTCACACGCGCGGTGATTCTAAAAGCACGGGCGATGATGTCTTCTGAGCCGTAGCTACGCGCTATTCGTCGCCTTTCCAGATGTAGGCTCCCGGCTGCGGAAGGCCGATGTGTCCAAGCACTCGGGCGACAAACTGGCGGGCCATCTCGGCTGAGTCAATGGGCTTGTTGTAGAAGGCGGGAATGACGGGAAAGATGGTCGCTCCGGCGTCAGCCGCCAGTCCCATGTTACGAAGATGGATCTTGTTAAATGGCGTCTCGCGCACGCACAGAATTAGCGGACGGCGCTCCTTGAGGCAGACATCGGCAGCGCGTTCGATAAGGTTCTGCGCCAGGCCGTTGGCGATGCCGGCAAGTGTGCCCATGCTGCACGGAAGAACGATCATCCCGTTCGAGGGGTAACTACCGCTGGCTATCGATGCGCCAATGTCGTTCTCAGAGAGCTGCTGGATTTTGTCCGACTTTTTCCCAAGAAGCTTTTCTGCAAGGCCGTTCCGTCCGCTGATCTGCATCTCTTCCGCGAGCACGCGCATGGAATTCTCGGATGGAACAAAGTGTACCCGCTCGACTCGGGCATCTGCTTCAAGAGCTTGGAGCAGGATTTGGCCAAAGACAACCCCACTGGCTCCAGTAATGGCGACGGTCAGGTGCAGGGGCTTTTCAGACATGGCTCGATGATCTCGTCGGCGCGAAGTTCTATTCTCTCATTTTGCTCCGGGCGCAGGTTGAGGAGTCGAATCGAAGGGATGAACGGCGCGCTTCCATATCCTGCGCAGCACGCGAAGGATCCAACGGGCTGCGAGGATCGCGAAGAGGGTAAACGCCGCGGCAATTGAGGCGGCGACCCACGGATGCTGCGTGGCAAGCCAGGTAACGCCGACGGCCGTGACGTCCTCGCCGGTGCTGAGGGCGATGTTCGTGAGCGGTTCAGGGCTTGGGGTGACAGCCGCGCGCAGGGCGGTCTTTGACCCATGTGCGACGAAGGCGATGCCCGCGCCTGCGAGTGTGGCAAGCAGCTGCATTTGCGTTGAGAGATGCGAGCTGGCTTGGTACGCAAGCAGCGCGGCAACGGGCACCCGGATGAAGGTGTGCAGGCCGTTCCAGATCAGGTCAAAGCCTGGGATTTTATCGGCCACGAATTCCAGCGCTAACATGGTTCCGCTGGCTCCAATGACCCACCAATCGCCCAGCGCCTCGAGGCCAGTAGGCAGAGCCACCCAATGCATGCGGGTGAGCAACCCAAGGGTAAAGACGGTGGCATAGACATTGAGCCCGGCGGCAAAGCTGGCAGCAATGACCAGCGCGGCAATATTAGCAGGAGTAAAGACGGTCATGCGGTTCCCTCCATTGGAGAGAGCAGCCCCATTGCAGGCAACTTACCGGATACGGGACAAGGTTGACAACCGGCGCGTCCCGCATCGCCCCGCGATTACGCCTCTTTCAGCACCCGGTCGAAAATGGCATCAACATTGCTGAGTTGACGGTTCAGGTCGAACGTGCGGGCAAGCCTCTGTGAGTCAAGGCGGCTGGTGATCTCCGGTTCAGCGGCCACCAGATCGCGAAAGGCGAGATCGTTCTTCCAGGCATTCATCGCGTTCCTCTGCACCAGCCGGTACGCATCTTCGCGCGACATCCCGGACTCGGCAAGATCGAGCAGCAACTGACCGCTGAAAATCAGGCCGCCCGTACTCTCAAGATTCTTGAGCATGCGCGCCGGATAGACGAGCAGCTTTTCGATAAGGTCGGTTGTCCTGGCAAGCAGATAATCGGTCAGAATCGTCGAGTCCGGCAGGATGATGCGCTCGGCAGAGGAATGCGAGATGTCGCGCTCGTGCCACAGCGCTACATTCTCATAGGCGATTTGTGCATTAGCGCGCACCACGCGCGAGAGCCCGCTGATCTGCTCGCAGGTGATCGGATTGCGCTTGTGCGGCATGGCCGAGGAACCCTTCTGCTTCTCTGAGAAATACTCCTCGGCCTCGCGGACCTCAGTGCGCTGCAGGTGGCGGATTTCAGTCGCGATCTTGTCAAGCGTAGCCGTGATAATGGCAAGCGTGGAGATGTAGTGCGCGTGGCGATCGCGCTGCACAACTTGCGTTGCGACAAGGGCGGGCTTCAGACCAAGCTTTGCAACAATGCGCTCTTCGTGCTCGGGTTTCAGGTGCCCAAAGGTTCCTACTGCGCCGGAAAGCTTGCCGATGTGCATCTGCTCGGTGGCGGCATCAAAGCGGCGAATATTTCGTTGCACTTCGGCATACCAGTTCAGGAGCTTGAGGCCGAATGTGGTGGGCTCCGCATGCACTCCGTGCGTGCGCCCAATCATGGGTGTGTGTTTGAACTCAAGCGCGCGCTGCTTCAGAACCTCAGCCAGTTGCTTAAGGTCGCTGCGCAGAATCGCCGAAGCGTCCCTGATCTGCAGCGCCTGCGCTGTGTCCACAACGTCGGTTGAGGTTAGGCCGTAGTGCAGCCAGCGCGCCTCCGGCCCAACATGCTCCGCGACGGCGGTTGTGAAGGCAATCACGTCGTGGCGGACCTCGGCTTCAATCTCGTTGATGCGCGCTACATCGACCTTGCCGCGTTCACGGATGGCCTTTGCCGCCTCAGCCGGAACGATGCCATCCTCAGCGAGCGTTTCACTTGCTGCGGCTTCTACCTCGAGCCACATCCGGTACTTGTTTTCATCGCTCCAGATGCGGCCCATTTCCGCGCGGGTATAACGTGCGATCAACGAAGAAGTCCTCCTCGGGAGTAAACTCTTATTCTAATCGTTCGAGCATCTTACCTATAGGACGAGGAGTGAATATACCTATGGCAGACATCGTGACCATAGCACGATTTACTGAGCCACTCGAGGCCGATATGGCCCGTCTTCGCCTGCAATCTGCGGGGATCGACGCGTTTCTCTCAGGGGAGAATGCTGGCATCATGGAGCCGGGGCTGGGACCACTCCAATTGCAGGTCAGCGCAGAGGACGCGGAGGACGCGCGGGCGATTCTGGCCGATCCCGGATTAAAGCCCGATGATGCCCTCGAAGAAAACTCTGCGACTGAGCTGTGATCTGCGGAACTACCGGAGCAGGCCGAAGTACTCGCGCATTTCGTCGTAAAGGAACCCTTCACCCGGCCGGTAGGGCTGGATCCACTGACCATCAACCACAAACTGCGGAATAGCGCGCTTGCCCACATGGCGCAGGACTTCTTCCGAGGCGCCGGGCGTCTCTTCGATGTCAATTTCGGTGTATGGGATGCCGTGAGCGTCAAGAAAGCGCTTCGCTTCGCGGCAGTCCCTGCACCAGTAGGCGCTGTAGACGACGACTTTCATCACTATCCATCATAAATTCTGCGCGGGACTTGCAGGACGTCGGCGTTCACACTTACTTGTCCAGCGCGAAAATGATGTGGATAGCCGTCTCCACCGCAATGGGCTTGCCGTTCAGCTTATACGGGCGATACCGGGCACGAGTCACGGCACTTAACGCGGCCGCCGTAAGCAACGGAGGGCCGCTTACCACCCGCGCTTGTTCAACAGTGCCGTCGTTCGAAATAACCGCGTCAATCACTACCGTTCCCTGGACATGGGCCGATTTTGCGATCTCCGGATAGACGGGTTGAATCGGAACGAGCAACTGACCTTGAGCTACCCCAGCGGAGACACGCAACGGTCTCACAGACTCTGGCTGCGAAACTACAGGTGGCGCAGGCGGAGGACCAAGTGAAGGCATGGAGCCTTCGGCATACCCCGAGTGGAAATGAATGAAACCAGCCGGCCCCGGTGTCGTGAGGTAACCCGCCGCTTCCGGTGTAACGTGCCTTGGAATGACCCGCGGCGCAATCAGCGCAATGCTTTGAATGGTCCGCGCCGGCGAGACTCTTGCCATGTGACGAGCTGGTACAGGTTCTGCGGGCGGCGGCGGCGGCGAGGCAAGTGAAGTGAGAAATGCCCGCGGGGGCAGGGCAGCGGGATACAAATACGGAATCAGAACCACGACCGCCACCAGTGCGGCCTGCAACACAAAGGAACCCGCCGCATACTGGCGGCTGTGCGTACGGATGCGGCCTGTCGACTCCACTAGACTGTCTTCAAACATGGCATCTCCAAAGTTCTTTCCGAAGAGAGTGAGCGCCTTTACGAATAGACACCGCCAGGCCATTCGGGTTCCTGCGCGCGGATTATGATGCAAGGATGACCACTGACGAAATCAAACAGCTCTTGAAGCTTCAACCGCATCCGTGCGAGGGCGGATGGTTCGTGCAGACCTGGCGCGCAGAGGAGACGATCGCGCGCAGTTCTCTGCCGGAGCGGTATCCCGCGGCGCGCGCTGCTGGAACCTGCATTTACTATCTACTGGAGCCAGGGACGTTCTCTGAGATGCACCGCCTGGCCTCTGACGAAATCTTCCACTTCTACCTCGGCGATCCGGTTGAGATGCTGCAATTGGCCCCTGACGGCTCGGCGCGAACGGTGATTCTCGGGCCTGATCTGGCAGCGGGGCAGCATCTGCAGCTCGTCGTGCCAAAGCATGTGTGGCAGGGCTCGCGGCTGGCGCCCGGCGGAAAACTGGCTCTGCTGGGCTGCACTGTAAGCCCTGGCTTTGATTACGCCGACTATGAGACGGGCCACGCAGAGCCGCTGACGCGCGCGTATCCGCAGTATGCGGAGCTGATACGGAAGCTGACGCGAAGTTAAGGCTTAGCTGCGTCCTCAGCACGTCGCTGCCGGAAGAACTCACGGAGCAACTCGCTGGACTCATCGCCGAGCACGCCGGACTCGACAGCCATCTGGTGGTTAAGCCGGGGATGGTTGACTACCTGCAGGACCGAGCCCGCCGCGCCGGCCTTTGGATCCGCTGCTGCATAGACCAGCCGCGCAAGGCGGGCATGAATTATTGCCCCGGCGCACATAGCGCAGGGCTCAAGCGTCACATATAGCTCGCAGCCGAGCAGGCGATAGTTTTCCAGCACGATTGCGGCAGCGCGCAAGGCGACAATTTCAGCGTGCGCAGTAGGATCGTTGTCGCGCAGAACGCGGTTCTGGCCACAGGCGATGATCCCGTCGTTGTGGACGATAACAGCGCCAATAGGCACTTCGCCGGCATTTGCCGCGGCGCGGGCCTCGGCAAGTGCCTCGCGCATCCAGCTGGAGTCTGCACGCATCATTTCTCCCATTATGCTATCGTGCGGCATGCGTCGCATTGTGTACTCTGTCGCTTGTTCCCTGGATGGATTTATCGCCCGTGAAGACCACTCCGCCGACTGAATTCCCCACGATCAGGATTATGGCCTCGGCGCATTCTTTGAGACAGTCGACACAGTCTTGATGGGCCGCAAGACCCACGACTTCATGGTACGCGCGGGCCAGCCGGCATTCCCCGGACTGGTGACCTGCGTTTTAACACGGAACACAGCGCCACCCGAATACAAAGGTGTGCACTGGGTGACGAGCGACACGATCTCATTTGTAAATGAGCTTCGCGAACAACCCGGCAAGGACATTTGGTTGATGGGCGGCTCTGACCTGGCCTGCACTTTTTTTCAGCAGCGCATGGTAACTGTGCTGCGGCTGGGGATCGTACCAGTCTTGCTCGGCAAGGGAGTTCCGCTCTTTGCTACGTTCGAGCAGGAGATCACCTTGAAGCTGACAGGGCAACAGGACTATTCCAACGGCGTAGTGGGGTTAGAGTACGACTGCCTATAAAGGTTGCTGCTGCGTCATGCAATGCAGTGCACCGAGCCCCCAGATCAAATCTCCGGAATGGATTCCGATCACCTTGCGGTGCGGGAACAGCTCGGCCAGCGTGCTAAGTGCGATGCGGTCATTCGGGTCGTTGAACGTCGGCACCAGCACCCGCCCATTCGCAATATAGAAGTTTCCGTAGCTGGCAGGAAGCCGCTGACTGTCAAAAACCACAGGCGCAGGCATAGGCAGCTCGACAACTTTAAACGGGCGCCTTTTAAGGTTGCGCGCAGACCGCAGACGGTCAAGGTTCTCAGCCAGCGGAAGATGGTTCTCGTCCGCCCGGTTGGGCTCAGTAACCGTGATGATTACATCTTCGGCGACGAAGCGTGTGATATCGTCCACATGGCCGTGGGTGTCGTCTCCCGCAATGCCGCGATTGAGCCAGAGTACCTGTTCGATTCCAAGATAGTCATGGAAGACCTGCTCCAGATCAGCGCGGCTGAAACCGGGATTACGCTGCTGAACCTCGCTGAGCAGGCATTCTTCTGTCGTCAGCAACGTGCCCGCGCCGTTCGTGTCAATCGAACCGCCTTCCATCACGACGCGGCGATTGTTAAAGTGCGGCGTCCATTCAGGCAGTTTTAGCAGCCTCGCGGCGCGTCCTGGGATCTGGTCATCAAGCTTCCAGTCGTCATACTTGGCCCAGGCGTTAAACCTCCAGTTGGTAATGGCGGTGTTGCCCGCTGCATCGCGCACAAATATAGGGCCGGAGTCGCGCGTCCACACGCGGTTGGTGGGCCAGCGATGAAATTTCACGTTCGCTAAGTTCGCCCCGGCACGGCGCAGGACCTTCTCCGCACGCTGCTGTGCCGCCGCGTCGTTGACGAGGATGTGCACTATCTCGCCCAAAGAAAGATGGCGGACAATATCGGCATAAACCCATGGAATGGGCTGGAACCGCCCCGGCCAGTCAGTGGGGTTATGCGGCCAGGCAATCCAGGTTGCGGCGTGCTCGGCCCACTCAGCAGGCATGCGGAAGCCATGGTCGCGCGGAGTTCCGGTTGGCTTCGAGATCATTCTGTGCCGCTCCCCGCATCATCAAGGAATCGACGCACAATCGGGCCGTAGGCATCGATGCGGCGGTCGCGCAGGAAGGGCCAGTTCCGGCGCGTCTCTTCAAGGAGGCGCAGGTCGATTTCTGCGATAAGAATCTCTTCCTTATCGTGTGCAGCCTTCGCGATCACGCGGCCAAACGGGTCGGCCAGGAACGATCCGCCCCAGAACTCCAGGCCGGGCCCTTCGACGCGGTTTCCCCGCACGTCGCCATTTTCGTGCCCCACGCGATTTACCGCAGCAACATAGACGCCGTTGGCGATGGCGTGTCCGCGCTGTATCGTCTGCCATGCGCTGTACTGCGCTTCACCGAATTCCTGCTTTTCCGCCGGATGCCATCCAATCGCGGTGGGATAGAAGAGTACATTTGCGCCCTGAAGCGCGGTCAGTCGTGCGCCTTCGGGATACCACTGGTCCCAGCACACCAACGTGCCGATTTTGCCTACGGATGTGTCGAACGCTTTGAAGCCGAGATCGCCGGGTGCGAAGTAGAACTTCTCGTAGTAGAGCGGATCATCGGGAATGTGCATCTTGCGGTACAGGCCCGCGACCGAGCCGTCCTGCCCCAAAATGGCCGCCGTGTTGTGGTACAGCCCGGCAGCGCGGCGCTCGAAGAGGGAAGCGATAACGGTGACGTTCTCCTCGCGCGCAACGGCGCCAAGCCGTTCGGTGCTCGGGCCAGGGATAGGCTCGGCCAGGTCAAACAGTGAGATGTCTTCTCGCTGGCAGAAATACTGCGCGCGGAAAAGCTCCGGCAGGCAGATGATCTGGGCACCCTCGTGCGCAGCCTCGCGTACGCGGGCAGCCGCCTTGTCCAGATTGGCGTCGGGATCGGGGCCGCAGCTCATCTGTATGAGGCCGACGCGATAATTTTGTTCTAATGCCATGGGTCTGTCCGTTTCTGGGTACTTGGAGCAGTATGCTCGATTACAGTTACAAATCCGCAAATGCGGTAAATACGAAGAAAAGGCGCGCAGCCCTGAGGCCCGCGCCCTTGTTTGATTCTGCCTCTGCTCGCCGCGTCTATTCGAAGATCAGGATCGCCGCAGCGATGGTCGTGGTCCAAAGTCCGCGCTTGTCTCCCACTGCGGACTGCGTGACGTTGGCGGTGCGCACGATCTTGTTCGAGATGCGATAAATTTCCTTCTTCTCGTCCCAGCTCTTGTCAGGGTCGAAGTCCACGTCCAGCGTGGTGGCCAGCATCTCAGCAGCAAGCTCCTCCGCATATTCGCCGGCCTGATCTTCGGTTTCGCCAAAGCTGTGGTGTTCGCTCAGATAGCCGTAGGTGTTGCGGTCCGTCGGGATGGCCACCCCGATGCTGGAGGCCACCAGTCTGTGTGGCTCGCGCGTAGAATTTTCGGCGACCACTGCAAACACAACTTCGCCGGGGTTGAGGTACTTGAGGCCCTCTTTCCGAGGGATCAACTTCGCCTGAGGCGGAAAGATGGACGAAACTCTTACCAGGTTCTGCGCAGCGATGCCTGCGTCACGCAGCGCCAGCTCAAATGAGGTCAGTCGTTCTTTGTGTTTGCCGACGCCCTTGGTGAAAAACAACCGCCTCGGGACCATGCTCTTTCCCAATTTCGATTTCCTCCAGATTGCAAATGAAAAGCTACCACGCGCTCAAAGTGACGATGAAGAAAATTCGTCGAATATTACTGCTTTAGAGATGATAAGACAACCGGAATCGATGCGCGGTCGCACATATTAAATTATTTATTTTGCGCGCCCCCATCGCTAAAGGCGCCGGCCCGCTTGAGCAAGCCTTAGGACTTGCCCAGCTTATCGAGATTGATCTTTTCGTACGCCTTGTGCTCAATGGCTTCGCGTATCTGCTTCGGCGTCCAGCCGCGTTTAGTCATCTCGTAAGCAAACGCGCCTTCCTTCGCGCACGTGGAGCAGATCGCAGCATGCGTCCCCTGGTAGCAGCTCAGGAGGCTGGTATGCCCAAGGGCGCGGTCGCAGCGGCAATAGCAGGGAAGCTGGTAAAGAACGGCGGGGATCTTCGCTGCTTCTTCATATACCTTTACCTGCCAGGCATAGCTGAAGTAAGGGCCGGTGAGTTGCTTGCCGTGGAGAACCGGCTTCAACGCAGTGACGTTCGCCGGTGGAAACGGATGGTATGCAGGAATGTCATTCAGGGGATTCGACCACTGGGCATAGCTGGCGACGGTGATAAGCCCGACGGCAACTGTGAGCAGGATACGCTTCATTCCAGACCCTCCAAAATTCCAGATGAAATTCATCGTACCGCACAGAGCGGAGCGGACTGATAACGGTAGCAAAGCAAGTTGATCCGGCAATTCGCAAAAAAAGACGGCACGAACGGTATTTTGTCCGTGCCGGGAGGCCAGTGACGCAACTTATAAACTTTTGAGCGGAGATCCCGGGAGTTCACTCTACCGGAGCCGCCATTTCCTTGCACCTGGTTTGGGTGCTCGGCATCTCACCCATCAATGTAAATTATTGCACATTTTCCAATCGTGCAACATCTTTTTCGCTCGATTTCTGCAAACAAATTATTAAAAACCGATTGAATTTTCAACTCTCAATTACAATCAACCCAAAGGACACGCCGGAGTTGCGGTCGATGTTCTGGTTGCACCTCTTTGACTTGATTGTTTTTGCTCTATGTCTGCCAATTCAGATTCGATACCTGCCAATGGAAAGCCCGGTCTGTGGCGAAAAGTTCTGTTTTTTGTGGGTTCTGCGGCATTCGGCGGAGTAGCAGTAGCCCTGTGGAACCGCCACGAGCTGGCCCGGATCCAGCATGAGCGGAGCAACCCCACACCGCCACCTTCACCCGCTGCGCAATCGGAGGAAGAGATCTTCTAGGTCGAGGATTCTCTCATGCTCGACGCAATCACTCCTTCGATGACAGTGGCGAGGCCAAAGTCTTTCTGGGTGAGGCCTCCGGCATCGTGCGATACAAGCGCGAGGCGGACAACGTTGTAGCGAATATCAATGTCAGGATGATGGCCCGCAGCTTCTGCCTCAGCGGCCACACGGTTGACGAAAGCAATGGCCATCACGAAGTCCTTAAAGCTGATCTCGCGCACAATTTCGCCGCCCGCCAGCGTCCAGCCCTGCAGAGACTTGAGCCGTTCCTGTACCACTTCCGCGCTTAAGACAGCCATGAATCCCTCTCAGTGAGCTCTCTTACTTAGATGATAGAGACGAAACGCGCGCATGATGCGTGATCTCGGTCTGCAAGTCCTCCCAAAGCCGGATGGGGAGACTTTCAAAGACCCGGATCACCTCAGGGTCGAACTGGGTCCCTGAGCACCGCAGAATCTCAGCACTGGCAGCCTCAAAGGTGTTGGAACGGCGATAGGGGCGGTCGGAGGTGATGGCATCAAGGGTATCGGCAACAGCGAAGATGCGAGCACCCAGAACGATCTCATCGCCCTTCAGCCGGCGGGGGTAGCCGGTGCCGTCATATCGCTCCTGATGGCTGTAAACAATTTGCGCCGCATCCCGCAGAAAAGGGATCTTCTTCAGAATCTGATAGCCGCGGGCGCAGTGCTCCCGCATCATGGCCAGCTCGTGGCGGTCGAGCTTACCGGGTTTGAGAAGGATGGCGTCCGGGATGGCCATTTTGCCAATGTCATGCAGAAAGGCCCCACGGGATACAACCCGGATGGCCTCTCCACTCAGACCCATGGCCCGGGCCAGTGCGATGGTGTAGGCGGTAACGCGGCGCGAATGGCCTTCGGTCTCGGCATCTTTCAGGTCGAGCGCGTCGCCGAGGGCTTCAAGGGTGATGTCATATGCCTGCTCAAGGTCTGCAATCGCCGCGTGGAGCAGGTCCGTGCGTGCTGCCACAAGTCGCTCCAGGTTTTCTTTATCAAGACTGTGCTGCAGGGTACGGTGGCGATGCTCGCTCGCACGGGCGACCGCGTCAAACAAGACTCCCGACTCAACAGGCTTGAGCAGATAGTCGAATGCGCCGCTCCGCAAGGTGTTGATTGCTGCGTGGATATCACGCAGGGCCGTCATGACGACCAACGGCGTGCCGGGGCTCAAGGTCATCATGCGCTGGACCACCCGGACGCCGTCGGCCCCATTCAGCACAATTTCAGAAAGGATCACGTCAAAGGGGGCGTCACGTTCAAGGAGGGCGATCGCGTCGGCGACGTCATAGGCTGTGACAACCTCGTATTTCTTCTGCGCAAGAACAGAGGCCGTCTTGTTCAGCGCGGCGGTATCATCGTCGACGATTAGGATCCGGTCGTGCGCCATGCTTTTTATCAGCGAATCGTGCTGTCCCCGTCCTATTTCACCGGCGGATTAGACCACTTTCCCGCCAAAAGTGCTCGGTCGCGCGCCCAAACCCACCCATCTTTGCCTGAATAGTTTTGTCTAACTGTATACTCTTTGGCCCTTTATCCGCAAAAAGTAGGTGTTTTTTATGTAACATAGGGGCATAAATTTCGGTATAGAAATGGTACAGTAACGCGTACAGTTAAATTTACCTGAACCTGAGCGACGAATAGTGGAAGATCTGTCGACAAAAATTGTGAACTCGGTCCAGGCGGAGCGCAACCTTAAAGCCCGCCAGCGCGATATCTACGATAGCCATCGCCACCGTGCCTTTTCGCTCGCTTATTACATGACAGGCAACGAAGTAGACGCCGAACGCATCCTCACCCAGACCTTTGTACGGGCGTTTGAGGCCAGTCCAGAGCCGACCGGCCAGGAAGTTGACCAGGCGCTGCTGGCCGAGCTGCGCAAGCGCGTTTCTTTAGATCTCAATATCCCCGTATACACGTCGGTCCTCAGCGCCAGCGCACCGCTGCCCAGGCAGGCAGGACAAAACGTCAAGCGCACAGATCTGGAAGAGGCGATTGGGCAGCTGCCCGCGATGGAGCGGTTTCTGTTCCTCCTTCGGGACGTCGAAGGATATACCCCAGCAACGATTGCGGAGCTTCTAAGGTTGCCGGAGTCATACGTTCATCAGGGTGTGTTTACGGCACGGGCCCGTCTGCGGACCATGCTGGTCGCGCGGCGGGTCGCCAAGAGCGCAGTCGCGTAAGTACTTCACCAGCAAGCGCATACGGCCTGTCATCTCCTGTTCCAATCCTCTGCCCAATTTTCCCGCTTTTTCCTGCCGCAGGATGCGTGTGAGGTGTCCCGCCCGCGACAGGCCTGGGCCGAAGGTGATACGATCACAGGTTTTTGTAAGATACATCCTCCTGGAGTAATCGTATGGCTTTGTCTACTGCGGAATCGAACACGCTTTCCACCTATCCCTTCGTCCTGTCCGAGGACCAGGAGCAACTGCGCCGGGAGGTTCGTGATTTTGCCGCGCGCGAGATCGCACCCAACGTGATGCGCTGGGACGAGGCAAGCGAATTCCCCGCTGACGTCGTGCGGCAGCTCGGGCAGATGGGGCTGATGGGTGTCATCTTCCCGATAGAGTACGGCGGTGCCGGGCTGGGCTATGTGGATTACGCACTGGCCATCGAGGAACTCTCAGCCGTGGACGGCTCGGTGGGCATTATTGTGGCAGCACACAACTCGCTCTGCACCAATCACATCTTTCTGGCCGGTAACGAAGATCAGCGCCGCAAGTATGTGCCAAAGCTGGCCAGCGGCGAGTGGCTGGGCGCGTGGGGGCTCACGGAGCCCGGCTCCGGTTCAGACGCCTCGGCGGCGCGCACGACCGCAGTGCGCAAGGGCGACAACTGGGTACTGAACGGCAACAAGACCTTTATCACCAATGCGCACTATGCCGACGTAGCCGTGGTGATCGCCGTGACCGACCGCTCCAAGGGAACGCACGGTCTGTCGGCCTTCGTTGTCGAGAAGGGAACTCCCGGCTTTCGTCCAGGCAAGAAGGAGAACAAGCTGGGCCTCCGGGCGAGTGACACGTCCGAGCTGATCTTTGAGGACTGTGAGATTCCGGCCGGGAACCTGCTTGGCAGGCTGGGCGAGGGTTTTGTTGACTCAATGCGCGTACTCGACGGCGGTCGCATCTCGATTGCGGCCCTGTCTCTTGGTATTGGACGTGGAGCGCTGGATGCCTCCCTGAAATACGTGAAGGAGCGCCGCCAGTTCGGCAAGGCGATTGCCGAATTCCAGGGGATCCAATGGAAGCTCGCAGATATGGCTACCGAATTGGATGCGGCCCGCCTGCTCACCCAGCGCGCAGCCGTCCTCAAGGACGCAGGGCAGCGCGTCACGCGCGAATCCAGCATGGCCAAGCTCTACGCCAGCGAAGTCGCCGTGCGCATCTGCGATGAAGCGGTTCAGCTGCATGGCGGCTACGGATTTATCAAGGACTACCCGGCCGAGAAGTTCTACCGAGACGTAAAACTGTGCACCATCGGCGAAGGCACCAGCGAAATTCAACGCATGGTGATCGCGCGCGAAATCCTCAAAGTGCATCCGTCCAGAGGATGACTCGCCACAGCGCCCGACAAGCAGCTTTGTTTATCATCGAATTCGAATGACTCGCGTAGACGAGCTGGTAAATCGGATGCGGACCGGAGACGTCCGGGCGCTGGCCCGCGCTGTCTCGCTGGTCGAAAATGCAGCGCCGGAGGCAGCAGAACTGCTCTCCGCATGCTTTCCATATACAGGTAAGGCGTTGCGAGTTGGGTTGACAGGGGCCCCGGGCGCGGGCAAAAGCACTCTGGTTGACCGGCTCGCGCGTGCATGGCGAGACGCAGGCAGCCGAGTCGGGGTAATCGCCGTCGATCCCACAAGCCCCTACACTGGCGGAGCTCTGCTGGGCGACCGTATCCGGATGCAGGAGCGTCTAGGCGACGACGGGCTCTACGTGCGTAGTATGGCCACGCGCGGATCACTCGGCGGCCTGGCTGGAGCCACGGCGGATGTTGCGCAGATCATCGAGGCCAGCGGGCGCGATGTGGTCCTGATTGAGACAGTAGGCGTAGGGCAGGACGAGGTGGAGATTGTTCGGTTGGCGGATGTAACGGTGGTGGTGCTCGTGCCGGGAATGGGTGACGATGTGCAGAGCCTGAAGGCTGGCATTATGGAGATTGCGGATGTCTTTGCCGTCAACAAGGCTGACCGCGAGGGCGCCGACCGGGTAGAGAAGGAGATTCGCGCCATGCAGTCGCTTACCAGCAGCCATGACATGAATGTCTGGACGGCCCCAGTGGTGAAGACCGTAGGCACCACCGGCGAAGGGACCGACAGTCTGTACGCGGCCATCGCGGAACGCAGCGACTGGCTGGCAAAAGACGGCAGGTTGCAGGCCCGCCGCAAGGCGTTCTGGCGTGAGCGGATTGACGGCATGCTGCGGCTGGCTCTGCTGAAGGAAGCGCGTGCGCACGGATTGAGCGAGGCCGAACTCGGGCGGTACGCGGAGAGGGCAGCGGCTGGCACGGAAGATCCGTACAAACTGGTTCCGGTGCTGGTGGAACGCGTGTTCAAGGCACGCGGAGGAGATCTGTGACAAAAATCGATCATCTGGGGATCGCCGTAGAGAGCATCGCCGAAGCGCGCAGATTCTACGAAGCGCTGGGCCTGCACGTGGCCCACGAAGAGACTGTGGAGCACGAGCAGGTTCGCACAGCAATGATCCCCGTGGGCAACGGCCGCATTGAATTGCTGGAGCCGTTGCAGGAGGACTCCGCAGTAGGCCGCTTCCTGAAGAAGCGGGGAGCCGGGCTGCACCATGTTGCGCTACACGTGTCTGATATTGAAGCAGTGCTTGCGGAGTTGAAGACGCGCGGCGCGCGGCTCATCTCAGACAAGGTGCAGGTGGGCGCAGGCGGGCATCTGTATTTCTTCGTGCACCCGTCGAGCGCGGGTGGTGTGTTGTTGGAGATTTGCCAGGATGCCCCAGACGCGCCGCAGGAGCCAGGCGCATGATTGTTTTGGCAATCGATACCTGCGGGGCTACCGGTTCCATCGCACTGGGGCGTATCGAACAGAATATGGTCGAGACGCTTGCGCAGGTTGAGCTAGCTGGGAAAACCTACTCTGCGCAGCTTGTGCCGTCGCTGCGGGAAATCCTCAATCAGCAGGGCCTCACAGCGGGCGCCCTGGCGGCCATCGTCGTGGTGAACGGTCCCGGGAGCTTTACCGGAGTTCGCATCGGAGTCAGTTCAGCGAAGGGGCTTGCCGAAGCGCTGGGAATTCCTCTGGTAGCAGTCTCCCGGCTGGCAGTTCTCGCTTGGAAGGCAGGGACAGGCCGTGCGGCCATCGATGCTGGGCGCGGGGAGTTCTACTTCCGCGACCATGATCGGGAATACCTGCTTTGCGCGAAGGATTTGCCCATCCTGGGACAAGGCAGGGAACAAGGCACAATTGCCGTTTTCGAAGCGAGAGCGCAACAGGTATTTCCCAGCGCACAGTTTGTTGAGGCTCCTACGGCCGAGGACGCGCTGCAATACGCCATGCCACGCCTGCTGGCACACGACTTCGCAGACGTGGAGACGATCGACGGAAACTACGTTCGACGTTCGGACGCCGAAATCTTTGCCAAAGCTGCAGGGAAGGCCTGATTGGTTCAGCTTCGTGCCATGTCTCCGCTTGACCTGGACGCAGTGATGCGGCTTGCAAACGCAGAATCTGCGGCACCTCGCTGGGGCCCGGCCATGTATGAAACATTTCTTGCTCCAGGCGGGCACAGAAAGCAGATTTTTGTTGCGGAAGAAGACGGGCGGATCCTCGGCTTCATCGCCGGGCAAATCATCCTCGATGTCTGCGAACTGGACTCGATTGTGGTGGACTCCGGAGCCCGCCGCAGGGGAGTGGGACGAGCACTGCTGGCAACTCTTTGTGGTTGGGCCAGAGCTGGCCGCGTAACTCGAGCACAGCTTGAGGTTCGCGGGGGAAATAGTGGAGCAATAGGATTTTATCTTAGCTCTGGATTTGTGCAGGATGGCCAGCGACCCGGTTATTATCGCAACCCCGATGAGGACGCTGTGCTCATGAGTATGGCCTTGGTGTCGTCGCAAGAGAAGTGAGGTCGACTGTGGAAAAAAATCTTCGGACCCGGATTGAAGATAGTACCTCCGCGGTGCTACTTTAATACGTCTCAAAAAAGAGGAGGATTCGCCCATGGAGTTAGAAGCGAAGAACCTGCCGGATAGTGAAATACAGCAACTGGAAGCTCAACACCGTCACTATTCGGAGCAGTTAGAGGCGCTGATTCAAAAACCCTACCTTACCGCTGAGGAACAGCTTGAGGAAGTTCGGCTCAAGAAGCTCAAACTCCACGTAAAAGATATGATGGCGGCCCGACGAAACGGGCATCAGCAAAGCTACGCGGTTTAACTGCCGCGCGGCTCTGACAACTCAGCTTCAGTCGCGCAACTCGAATCCCACCTGCTGCACAGAGTGAATGTCTGTCCTTCGTGCCCCAACTTGAACTTATAATGGGCCGAGAGGCCTATTTCACCCTGCAATGGTACGTGACGGATATTTTTACGGCATTGCTCTGCTGCTGGTCGGAGGAGCTCTGCGCTTTTTTACAGGGCTATGGGCCTGGGCAATCATTCCGGTACTGCTTGCGTTGTTCTTCCTTTGGTTTTTTCGGGACCCGAATCGTACAGTTCCGCAGGGCGAAGGTCTTATTGTGTCCCCGGCAGACGGCAAGGTAACTGACGTCCTTCGAGTTACAACGCCGGACGGCGAATGGCTGCGGTTAAGCATCTTCCTTAGCGTGTTCAACGTACACGTCAACCGTTCGCCCATCGCTGGAAGGCTGCGTGAGGTTGTCTATCGCAAAGGTTTGTATATTAACGCAATGGACCCTGCCTCAGCTGAAAAGAACGAGCAGAATAAGGCGGTGGTCGAAGCGGACACCGGTTACACAGTTACCTTTACTCAGATCGCCGGGCTGCTGGCGCGGCGGATTGTATTCCGCCCCAAACCGGGCGATCATCTGGAGCGCGGGCAGCGCGTCGGCCTCATCAAGTTCGGCTCGCGCGTGGATGTACTGGTGCCGGGCATCGCCGAGCTGCATGTGAAAAAGGGCGACCGCGTCAAGGGCGGATCGTCGATACTGGCGACCATGCCGCGCGTGGATGCGACGCCTGAGTTCGAAGAAGCCTTTGCGGAGTCTCTGGCTTGAATCACAAAGAACACGTTCGCGGAACCAGACGCCGAAGGGGAATGTATCTCCTTCCGTCGCTGTTCACTGCGGGCAACATCGCGGCTGGATACTTTGCGATTACGCAAAGCCTGCAGGGCTCTATCCTTGAGCCGCACCACTTTGACTATGCCGCTTTGGCGATTGGCTTTGCGATTCCCTTCGATGCTCTCGACGGACGCATTGCCCGTATGACCAACACCACCAGCGAGTTTGGCAGGGAGCTGGATTCGCTGGCCGACGTGATCACGTTCGGGGTCGCACCCAGCATTCTCGCCTTCAGTTGGGGATTCAGAATGCTCCCTGTCGGCATGGATCCGCTGTTGCGTCAGAAACTTGTTCAGTTGGGCGGTTTTGTCTGCTTCCTGTTTTTGATTTGCGGCGCAAGCAGGCTGGCGCGCTTCAATATCAGCAGCGACCCCGTGCCAAAAAATCCCGGAAGGCCGGACAGAAAATATTTTGTGGGTATGCCCATTCCCGCTGCCGCCGGAGTCATCGCCGCCGTGGTCCACGGCTTTCAGGGGCATCCGTTCAATGCATGGACGGCAATCCTGTGGATGTTGCTGGTCGGCCTTACCGGCTTCCTGATGGTAAGCACCTGGCGCTTTTGGAGCGGCAAGGAAATCAATCTTGCCAACAGGCATCCCTTTCAGTGGATCGTGCTGCTCGGACTGATGATTTATCTGCTCGTCTTCTTTTCGCGCGAGGTCCTGCTGCTCATGGCGCTGGCCTACATGTTTTCAGGAGTGCTCGCGCGTGCAGCCTATTCTCGCCGAAGGCACCGCAGGAGTGAGCACCAGGAGCCGGCCGTAGGCACCATACACGACGCTGGACATACAACGAAATGACAGACACATACAAAATTGCAATTATTGGCGCAGCAACCATCCGCGGGAAGGAACTCAACGAGGCGCTGGCAGAATCACCGTTTGCGGGCGCAAACTTCTCGCTGCTCGATGACGAGTCGCAATTGGGTCAGCTTGAAGCTGTCGGTGACGAGGTCACTTTTATCCAACGAATTGAGCCATCTGCATTTGAGGGTGTGGACTTTGTCTTCTTTGCCGGCTCACAGGAAGTAACGCAAAAGCACTGGCAGGCAGCGCAGAAGGCGGGAGCCGGCGTTATCGACCTCTCCTACGCGCTGGAGGGTGAGCCCGGGGTCCTGGTTGACGCTCCCTGGATCAACGAAAGCGAGCGGAGCGGGGCAAAGCTGAGTCTCAGCACGCGGGCGGTGGTTCCGGCGCATCCAGTGTCAGTGGCGCTGGCCCTCATGCTGGCCCGCTTGCAGGAACTGGGCAGAGTAAAAAGTGCGTCCGCAACCGTCCTTGAACCGGCGTCAGAGTACGGCAACGCTGCGCTGGATGAGTTGCACCACCAGACTGTGGGCCTGCTGAATTTTCAGCCGCCACCCAAGGCGATCTATGACACACAGGTGGCCTTCAACGTTACGCCGGTTTTTGGCGCAGAGGCCAAGGCCGATCTGCACGGGAGCGAGGCGCGCATCCGGCGGCACTATGCACTGCTGGCCGGCGCCGCGTTGCCCAGGGTGAGTGTGCAGCTCCTGCATGCGCCCGCCTTTCACGGTCATGGAATCTCGTTGGCCGTCGAGTTCGAGAAGTCTTTTGCTCTCGAGCATGTGGAGGCTGCGCTGAGCGGCGAGCATGTTGACGTGGTAATGGGCGATGCCGACGCCGATGTGCCGAGCAACCTCAACACTGTGGGGCAAAGCGACGTGATGGCCCGTGTTCGGGCGGCCGAAGAAGGCCCGCTGGAGACCAACCGGTTCTGGATTTGGGCATCCATCGATAACCTCAAGTTCAGCGCACTGAACGCCGTTGCCGCGGCGCTGGATCTGCGCAACATGCGGCCACACGGCAAGGTGCAGTAACCTCCCACGTGACAAATGGAAAGCCCCGGTTTGCGGCCGGGGCTTTTGGTTTTCGTGAGGGACTGTCGTTACTTCTTGTACGGAGGCGTGAAGAGCGCCAGTCGTACGTGCCAGATGACGGACTGGTCCGGCTTCAGCGTGACCATGCCCGTGTTCATGCCGTGCCACTCTTTGCCGAACGGATCGCTGAAGTTAAATTGCTCTTCAATGGCCGCAAATTTTGCGGTCGGCGGCGAGTATACCTGGACGGTCCTGATCTCGGGCGACATTCCTTCAACCTGAACGCCGTAATCATCTGCCGGATCGGTGAAGCGAACATCAACCACGCCGTCGGTGCGCTTTAAATTCGACCAGTTGTCGTCGTAGTAGTTGTCATCGAGTGCTGCTCCGTCTGGCGCGTTAAAGTCAAACCGGGTTCCTTTCACAGGTACAATTTTCCCGGTAGGGAAGTCTTCGTCGTAATTGTTGACCACCGCCATTTGCGTCGCTGGTACATGCAGACGGGCCTGCGCATGCTCTCCGCTTGGGATGTTGAAGTACGGATGCCAGCCGATGGCAATGGGCTCGTCTTCCTTACCGACGTTCAACGCCCTGATCTGCGCATCAAAATTGCTGCCGGTAAGAGAAAGCGTGAATTCAAGGTCGGTGCTTGAAAGCCAGTGACCGCCAAAATCGCCGGCATGAATGGTCGCGGTCAGCATCTGGCCGCCGGGGATGGGTACTACCTTCACATCCTCGGCTTTGGAATCGAGAATCAGGCCATGCATGGCCACCGGCCGATCGGTCGGCTTTTTCCCCGGCCAGTTTGCCGGCACAGTTACTTTCTTCCCATGCCAGTCAAAGGAGACGGTCTTGCGGTCAGGTGAAAGCGTGCCCAGAATGCGGTTGGGATACGGTACAAGAAATGCCCCGCCAAAACTAAAGCTGGCATTGCCGTACTCATCGCCAGGGCCGCCATTCAGCTTGTCCGCAGCCTCAGCAAGCGAGGGTGAAGCCAGCACCTTAACGACGCCTTTGCCGGGAACGTAGGCGGTGATCGCGATGACGTTCATGCCGCGTCCGGGCAGAATAGTGGCAGAGAGGAACTCCGGTTCTGTGCCGCTCGGGCTCGCGGTGCTCTTGAGTTCGACTATGTTCTCTCCGCCGATCTGAGCGGGGGTAGCGGCAGCGGGTTGCGCGGCCGGAGCAGGTGTTGAAGGAGATTGTTTGCAACCGGCGACTGAAAGCAGCACCGCTGCGACCAGCACAAGAGTGAACTGCGGGCGTGAAGACATGATCATCAACCTCTTATGATTTTTATTTCTTCAAACATTCCGGGAAAAACCGGACGGCCTTCGCGCAAAATCAAAGGCGAGCCAATTTTACGACGAACGATGATTCCGCGCCTGCCTATGAGTGTCTTCTTCCTCTATAAAATCATTTAGATGCAAATGAAATCCCAAAAGGGTGTCGGAGAGCTGGCTGCGATCAATGCCCGCATCATTGCCTGTGAGAAGTGCCCGCGGCTGCGCGAGCATTCCATGCACGTTGCCGAGGTAAAGCGGCGCGCATATCGCGACTTTGAGTACTGGGGACGGCCGGTGCCGTCCTTCGGCGACCCCAATGCATCCGTGCTTATCGTGGGTCTGGCTCCCGGCGCTCATGGATCCAACCGGACCGGACGCCCATTTACCGGCGATGGCTCAGGAAATTTTCTGTATCCGGTGCTGTACAAGACCGGCTTTGCCTCTCAACCGGAATCGACCAGGCGCGATGACGGATTGACTTTGCGCAATCTTTGGATCACCGCCGTTGTGCGCTGCGCTCCGCCCGGAAACAAACCACAGCTGGACGAGATGGCAAACTGCGCGCCGTACCTCGACGAAGAAGTAGCCGCGCTTAAGCAACTTCGCGTGGTGGTCTGCCTCGGCAAGATCGCCTTCGACGGATTCGCCCGGCATCTTGTGCGCACAGGCTGCATCCTCTCAACCAGAGGGCTGGAGTTCTCGCACGGCGCTAAATTTAAGCTTCCGCATGGCGTGACGCTGCTGGCCAGCTATCATCCATCCCTGCAGAACACGAATACCGGCAAGCTCACAGAGAAGATGTTTCTCGACATTTTCCGGAGGGCGCGTCAACTGGCGAGGCTGTGATGGAGCCGTCATGGCATCCTGCCAACCCTATGCGTGCATCCACCTTCAAGATTCTGTCTGGTGTCGCGAGGAAAGAATTATGGTCGTGCTGGTCATCGTCCTCTTCCTGCTTCTGATTGGGTCCGTTCCTGCCTGGCCATACAGCCGCGAATGGGGATACCTCCCAGGCAGTGGAATCGGCCTGATCCTGTTGCTTCTGATCGTCCTCTTGCTGACGCACATTGTTTAGGGGTGCGATGCGAAGCGAATGCAGTGAGCATTGGAGCGGGAGACGGGGATCGAACCCGCAACCAACGGCTTGGGAAGCCGCTACTCTACCATTGAGCTACTCCCGCTCGACATTCTGAGTGTACCAAAAGCAATGCCGGAGATCGGATGCGTCTCCGGCATTGGGCCGTTGCAGGAGGAAGGGAACAGTTGCGCGCAGATTGACTAATCTCCGAAGGCTGCAGCTGGGGACGGAGTGAAGCTCTTGCCGGCTGGATTGGCGATGTACCTGCCCGCGGTGTCCTCCAGACGGAACTTCCCGATGTGTTCTTCAAGTCGCTTCGCGCCTTGCCCGACGGACTCGACAATCGCGTTTGTGGCCGGAATCGACGCGGCAGATTCCTCTCCAAGCTGGTTGATGGCATCCACGCTCTCGCTCGACTGACGCGCCGCCTCCGCCTGCTGCATCGAGGCAGTGGCAATCTGTGCGATCATCGAATCCACCTGTTCAGACATTTGGATGATGCGGCCCAGCGCCTCGCCCGCTCGGTGGTTGATCTCAACGCCTTCGTTCACAGTGACAGTTCCGGCATCCATTGCCTCAACCGCATCGCGTGTGTGCACCTGAATGCCCTGAATCATCTGAGCAATCTCGCTGGTGGCATCGCGCGTGGACTCTGCCAGCCTGCGGACCTCGCCCGCAACTACGGCGAAGCCGCGGCCCTGCTCGCCCGCGCGTGCCGCCTCAATGGCGGCGTTCAGCGCCAGCAGGTTGGTCTTTTGCGCGATCTCTTCAATCACATTCACAATGCGGATGATCTGCTCGCTCTCACGGCCAAGACGTTGCACGGTGGCGGCAGTGTTGCGCACCGACTCGGCAATGGAGTTCATGCCCGCCAGCATCTGTTCCACAATCGAGCCGCCCTCGCGCGCTGTGGTCGCTGCCTGACGAGAACTGGCCGCGGCGCTCTGCGCATGGCGCGAAACCTCGGCGATGGAGATGGACATCTCCTGCATTGCCGCGGCTGCTTGCTGCGTCTGCAGGCTCTGCTCCTTGGTGCGCCGGAACGACTCGTTGGCTGAGCGGCTCAGTTTGGCTGAATCATCGCTCACCATCGCCGCAATCTCCATCATGGTGCGGATAATGTGGCGCAGGTTCTCCTGCATCTGGTTGATGGAAACCGAAAGCTGCGTGACCTCGTCGTTGGAGTCCATGTGCAGCGGCTCGCCGGTAAGGTCACCGGATGCGATGAGGCGCGCTCGTTCCATGACCAGGCTAATCGAGCGCACAATACGCCGCATGGTCATCTCGGCGAGCAGCATCCCAATCAGCCCGCCGAGGAGAATCGCCAGCCAGAGAAACAGCGCCTCCACATGGTTGATCTCGACGACATGCTGGAGGTCCTGGCTGGTGGCCTCTCCAAAAGCGTTCACGATTGCCGTTACGTTCGAGGTAAATTGATCGGTCTGCTGCGCCAACGGGCCCTGAAGCAGATTAAAAGCCTTGGCCGTAGCATCATTCCCCTGGCCAATGGCGAGCATCTGCACCTGCTTCTGGTTCTGCTCGATCTGGGCGTACTGGTCGAGCAGAGTTGTCATCTTTTCCGGCCCCAAAATGCTGTTGTAAGTGGGCCGCAATTGATCAATCCGGTCGAGCACCTGCTTGGCGACCGCGCGATAAGAGTCGATCTCAGAGCTGTAACGCTGCGCCATCGCCGGGTCCGAGCCAAAAAGGACATAGGACTTAAGCGAAGAGGACTCTCCCAACTCCGTGACACGTAAGTCGCGCACAGCGTTGAGTGCCGGAATCTGCTCGGCTTCAAGCCGCAAGGAGAGGTCGCTGACCTGCCGCATCTTGAGATATGCGGCAAGAGAGCCGAGGAATACAAATGCCAGCAGCACAATCGTGCTCAGGCGCAGTTTATTTGAGAGGCGCGCGTCGATCATGGCCATGGTGTCATTGTCCTCAGAGCTACTGGGATGGGTTGCTCACTCAAACGCAGGGTTCCAGGGCAGGATTAATCCGCTGCCTCAAAATCGATATTGATGTTTTCTGTAGACGAAGCAGCTTCCGGAGCAAACTTCCACCGTCTGATTGCATCTTCGGCAGCGGGCACCAGCATTTTGTTGCCGCTGACAGCTTTTGCCTGGGTCACTTCTCCATTCGGAGCGACCGTTGCCTGAACGCGCACTACGCCTCCGATATGCATCATCTTGGCAATCTGCGGATAAATGGGTGCAACGCGGCGCACCACTTTGCGGTCGGAGGCGCATGCCGGCAGCGCGGCGCAGGCGAGCAGTACAAGAGTGATCATCGTGGCAGATGTCTTGCGAACAAGAGAGGAGTTCATCAGCATACCTCAAGGCGGAAATCCGCTGTTTAAGGTATCTATCGGCGCTTTTTGAATCAGCTTGAGGTGTTGCGCGAATCGGGGGCGCAGCAGATACGGATCAGCGGCTCGAACCCTGAATGCCGGCGAAGGTCATATCGCGAAGGTGGCTGCCGGTTTTGCGGCACCAGTCCTCGAAAAGACGCCCATAGCTGAGAGTCATAAGCGCCGATGCTTCCAGGCCAAGCTTCTCTGAAATCGCATCGATCCACTCCTCCGGACCTTCAAGCTCGGCAAAGGCCCCAATGGGTGTCTCATCCACCACGCAATGTCCGGTCGCGTCCGCGTATTCGGCCCGCCACTTCTCATAAACAAACACCGGCTCGTATCCCAATCGGATGAAGACCTGACCCAGCGCCTCGCCGTCCGCGACCTCCGTCTCGGTCTCAATGCGGTGCTTGTGGCGCGCATCGGGGTCGTGGTCAGGAGGCAGGCACTTGTGAGTCAGCACCCAGCGCTCTCCATACTTTCGAATACGCAGAATCGACTGGATGGCGCGCAGCTTGCGGTCGGGAGTGTCATAGAGCGTATTGCGCTCAAAGGTGCGGAGTGTGACCGCGTGAAAGCCAAGCGCGCGCAAACGGCCCGCAAGTTCACCCACATCCGGGACCCGAAACTTCGCCTCGATCTCGACTGCATTCATAAAGCAAGTATAAGGGCCTCGGCGCGTGGGCGATAATAAGGGCTTGCGGATCTCCTGAATCGTGATGCATACCCTGCGACTTCATATTGATGCGAACAACCTGGGCTCCTCCGCCGGCCGTGCGGCAATCGAGCAGGCGGCGTCGGTCTTAAGGCGGGGTGGCACGGTCGCATTCCCTACCGAAACCGTCTATGGGCTCGGCGCAAATGCCCTCGACGCCTCCGCAGTCGCAAAGATCTTCGTGGCCAAGCAGCGGCCCGGCTGGGACCCCTTGATCGTGCACCTGGCCGACCGCGCTGCGCTGCCGGCGATCACACAGGCTGTGTCCCCAAATGCGTCCCGCCTGATGGACGCTTTTTGGCCCGGCCCGCTCACCCTGCTTCTGCCCCGCAGCGATGCCGTTCCCAGAACGGTTACGGCGGGACGGCCGCTCGTGGGCGTGCGAATCCCGCGCCATCCCATCGCGCACGCGCTGCTGCAGGCCGCGGGAGTCCCAGTGGCTGCACCCAGCGCAAACCTCTTCGGGCGCACCAGCCCAACGCTGGCCGCCCATGTGGCGGAAGACCTCGAAGGCCGAATCGATGTGATCATCGACTCCGGCGAGACAACCCACGGACTGGAGTCCACTGTCGTTGACCCAAACGCTGATCCACCCGTCGTCTACCGGCCCGGGGTCATTACGCTGGATCAAATTTGCGCCGTGTGCCAGGGTGCGGTTCTCTATGGTGAGAAAGTCCCGAGTGCCGCCACTGGCCCGGAATCACTGCCTTCTCCCGGAGTTGGCATTCGACATTACGCGCCTCATGCGCGCCTGGTTCTGATTGACACCGGGCCGGACCAGGCAATGCGCTTTGCCGCCGAAGTGCGCGCCGCCGAGGAGTCCGGCAAAAAAACTGGGCTCATGCTTCCTGAAGCATTCGAGTACTACGACGCCGGTTCGGCGCTTGTCTATCGCTGGGGAACGTGGACGAACGAAGAGGAGCTGGCGCAGAAGCTTTTCGCCGGGCTGCGCTGGCTGGATGCTCAAGGAGCTACGCTGATCGTGTGTCCGCTGCCGGAAGCGAAGGGAATTGGTGTCGCCATGCGCGACCGGTTACAGAAGGCGGCGCGCAGATAAATCGACGCATCGCGGCAACGGCGCAGGTGTCTATAGATGAGGCTCTGAAGCCTTGTAGATGTATTTGATGGCCGATTTGAAAATCAGCATGCGCTGAGCACCCCTTACCTTGATTGAGTTACGGTCGTACCACTCAATGCAGCCTTCAATCTGCTCGCCGTCTTCAAGCACGATCATCATGGGCGTCTGCGTCTGCACTTGCTTCTGGTAGTAGAAGGCCTCCGCATGGGTGCTCTCCTGGGCGGCGGCGTGCGCGGCCATACTCTGGTGGGCAAGGATAGGTGGCTCCTCGCGCATGCTGAAGCCGCGATTGCGCGCCGAGAGCGCCGGACGGACGAGTTTGCGCGGCCCTGTGACGGGCAGGCTCGTGCTCACGTGCGCGCCGTTAAGCGCGGACGGTACAGGTTGCAATGTTGCCGGGACGTTCCTGGAGGGTGTCTCGGAGCGATAACCAAGCAGGCCCGTAACCGGGATCTGAGAAGGATTAGCCATAAATGACGAAATATTGCTGAACACTATAGATGCAGCACCACGCGGATACTGCTGCCTGTGTCGTATTTCTTTTGGGGATAGAAGTTCTGGTGGTTATATTAGTCGAGACCGGGTGTAAGAGCTAGAAAATTATGCGCGAATGAGCCCGGTCGCATAAGCGTCGAGGGACAAGGAGCGGAGCAGATTGCGCCGCATCCCCGATTCCACCTGAAATAGGCCCTGCTCAGCCCCCTCGATCCAGTCAATCGTGACCTGCTGCGCGATAGCGGCCAATTCCTTCTCAAGGTCAATGTTTCGGATAAGCTGCGATACCCCCGACTGCAGCAGCAGGAGGTCTTCAAGCAGGCTGCTTAGCGTCCGAAGCAGGCTCGCCGTCTTTTGCTGGCCGTCGGCTCCGGCGCGGTAGGTCTCCGTCATGCGGAAGAGTGCTGAAAAGTCAGGCTCCCGTATCGCCGTGCGCAGGATAATCAGCGCGTCGGTGCGACTCGCCAGATACCCCTCCAAGTCAAAACCAATGGCCTGCCCTGCAGCCCCCTGCGCCAGCCGCGCAACCAGCGCGCGTTGCTCAGGACGCAGGTCGGCGCGTCGCGCCGCCAGCACCGCCTCAATCTGCTCCAACGGCAACATACCCAAACGCACAATGGCCGCACGCGAGCGGATCGTCGGCAGCAGGTCGCCCGGATATTCGGCAAGAATGAAGATGCTGGCATACTCTGGCGGCTCCTCCAACACTTTGAGCAGCGAATTCGCCGCCTCTTTCATGAACGCCGAACTGGTAAAGATGTACACTGCGCGCCGCGCTTCAGCGGGTACGCGGTAGATCTCCCGAATAACCGTGCGCACCTGGCCGACTTTAATGAGCAGTTGAGGCGGATCAGGCGGAATCACAAGCATGTCCGGGTGCGTCTGGATGAGGATGCGCGTCTCTTTCTTATCGACTTCACGCAGTTCCTCGCGTGCCGCCACGGCTTCGTCAAAGCGTGCATCAAGGTCGGCAGACTCGCCCATGCGCATGCAGTTGGAGCACACGCCGCACGGGTCGGGCAGGCCGTCTGTCTGTTGAAGGTTCAGGCAGTTCAGCGTCTGGGCCAGCTTCACGGCAAGCGTGTACTTGCCCGCGCCGCGCGGGCCGCTCAGGATAAGCGCGTGTGGAAACCGCCCGGCCGCGATGGCTTCGCGGAGATGCCGGACCGTTGGCTCATTGCCGAGGAAGTCACGGAAGCTCACGAATTCAGACTAACAGGCGCGCAGTATGGCCGACAGCACGCTTGGTGCATGTCTTGCACCAGGCGTCGCGTTATTTGGGGCGCTGAAGGCGCGTGTGCCTTGACGGCCAGCCCCGGACATCGCGCCAGCATCTGCGCAACCGCGATGTCCGGCTCGGCTCTTAGCGTCCCAGCCCGGCAGCCAGCGTCTTCACCATGGTGCCGTTCGCATCATCGTCTTTTACGGCCCATACAAACGCTCCGCCCAGACCGCCCGGTACACGGAAATCGATGTACACCGATTTCAGCAATGCCGTCGTCGGATCGTCATAGGTGTAGAAGGTCTGCGTCGTTGGGTTGTACAGTGACACCGCAATCCGGCTCAGGTCAAAGTATTTCTGGTATCCATTCGCGGTCAGTGTTGCAAGAGTGGAGTATGTAAGAGTTCCCGGCGTCAGCAGCGTGTCGCATCCCGGAGTATTCCCGCTCAGATCCGTGCACACCCCAGTCCCGTTCGCCAGCAGAACCGCCGAGGGCCCCGTCGAAGACTGGTACAGACCATGGTTGACGTTTGGAACGCCAGACCAGCCCGCACCATACAGCGGCACGCCCATCACGTATTTCAGCGGAGGCACGCCAGCCTTCAGATAGGCTGCAACCGTGTCATCGATATCCAGCTGCTGCCCGTAATCCGGATCCTGCCGTGAGTCGAACAGTGGCGACGCGTCATTTGTAACCGTGTCCCAGCTTCCAGCATAGTTGTAGCCATCGACCGTAATGAAATCCACCAGCTTCGCCGCGTTCTTCAGATCGATGTTCGTGTAATTCTGTGCTCCTGCCGGCCCGTCAAAGCTCAGGAGGTACTTCTTTCCGGTCTGCGCGCTCAGTGCGTCAAGCTGCTTCCGGAACTCCTGCAGCAGCAGTGTGAAGTTCTGCTTGTCCGTCGCAGCAGGGAACTCCCAGTCAATGTGGAACCCATCGAACAGTCCCGGAGCGGTAATGTTGCCGTTCCAGTCGCTGCCCACATTGCCCACGATGAACATGTTGATGCACGCAGAAACCAGTGCCTGCCTTCCAGCCTCAGTGCTCGCTGCCGTCGAAAACGCCTGCGCCTCAGCTGCGCTCGCACCGCCCAGCGAGATCAGCGTCTTCAATTGCGGATGAAGCTGCTTCAGCTTCAGGATCTCGGCAAAGTTTCCGTAAAGAGGCCAAGTGTCAGCAATCCCGCCTACGGGAGGAAGGTTGTTGTCTTCAAAATCAGCCCACGGATCGGCGATCACGCAAGTGTCTGTCGATGGATCCGACGCACTCGCTGACACATCGGCGAACGCATAAATCAGGTGAGACAGCTTCGCCGCTGACCCGTTGCTCTCAAGGTTAGCGAGGTTGTAGTTCGCGTAGTAGATGCTCCATTCTTCAAAGAATCCGGCCAAAATCTTGCCTTGGCTGTTATTGGTTTGGGCGAATGCGGAGACGCCGCAAAACATCAATGCGGCTGTGCCCGCACACAAGACGGCCAACGCGCGGAACAGCATTCGATACGTCATGGGTAGAGGCCTCGTCAGGTGGGTTGGACTGCAGCGCCAAGCAGTATAGACCTCTACACAACTGACTGTCAGCAGCAACTTTTCCACAGAAACGAGCCGCAGGCAGGCCCTAAATCCCAAGCCGCGCCCTTACCGCATCCACCACGCGCCGGTGCACCTCTTCAATTCCTTCATCACCCTCAATCATGACCACCCGCCCCGGCTCCCGCGCGGCAATTGTGCGGTACGTGTCATACACGCACCGGTAAAACCGCTCGTCTTCGCTCTCAAAGCGGTTTTCATCCTGCCCGGTACGGGCATTTCGCGCATTCCGGTTCCGTGCCCGTTCAAGCGAGCGCTCAAAATCCGGAAGCAGCAAAATAGTCAGGTCGGGCCATAGATTCTGGCACAGGTCCGCGTGCAGTTGGAGGACGATCTCGCTGCCCAATTGCCGCCCGCCTCCCTGGTAGGCCTCGGTTGAGTCCGTGTAGCGGTCGCACAGCACCACGTCGCCGCGCTCCAGTGCTGGCTCAATGATCTCCGCGATGCCTTGGGCGCGGTCAGAAAACATAAGGCCCAGCTCGGTACGCGGCGCAACATTCTCAGTACCGGAGTCGAGCAGCAGCGCCCGAATGCGGTCACCTATCCGTGTTCCGCCGGGCTGCCGCGTAATGGTCACGTGCTTCCCCTGCGCTTCAAGCCATTGCGCCAGCTTGCGCAGCTGCGTGGACTTGCCGGATCCGTCGAGCCCCTCAAACGTGACAAAAAAACCACGGGACATGCGCCGAGTGTATCAGGGCAGTGACCGAACGCGGGCCGTCCTTCCACCGCTTTTTGCTCGCCGTGCAAAGCCGCTAAATTCGCATCTCGGCAGCCCGAGAAGCATGTTTCCAAGTACACTGGGAATTCGCCTTGGAGGACGCATCTTTGAAAACTCGCTGGATGGCAGCACTGCTGGCATTGGCTTTTGTCGGGGCGGGATATGCGCAGAGCGCCGCGCCGATGCATTTAACGGTTGACTTGACGGATGCTCCACGCAAGATTCTGCACGCGCAGCTTACAATTCCCGCCACCCCGGGCCCGCTTACGCTGCTTTATCCCAAGTGGATCCCCGGCGAGCATGGTCCAACCGGCCCCATCAACAATCTAGCCGGCATCGTCATCACCGCTGATGGGCAGCAGCTCGACTGGGTGCGAGATGACGTGAACATGTACGCCTTCCACGTTATTGTCCCGCCCGGGACCTCCGAGCTGCACGTAAAGCTCGACTTTCTCGCGACCGCCCCGGCATCAGGATTTTCTGCCGGTGCCTCCACCAGCGCCAATCTGGCGGTGCTGAGTTGGAATGAACTGGTGCTCTATCCGGCAGGCATCTCTCCGGCAAAAATCAACGTCGTCCCTGCTATCAAGCTGCCCGCGGACTGGAAGTACGGCACGGCCCTCACCACAAGCGGCCGGCACGACGGCGATATCGAGTTTGCAACTGTTCCGCTTAACATGCTGGTTGACTCTCCAGTGCTTGCCGGGCGCTATTTCAAGGAGTTCCCGTTGGCTCCTGAAATCACGCCCAAGCACTACCTCGACATTGCAGCCGATGGCCCGGAGGATCTTGAAATCAAGCCGGAGGCCCTCGCTGCCTTCAGCAAGCTGGTGCGCGAAACAGGCGCGCTCTACAAATCGCGGCATTATTACAGCTACCACTTCCTGCTCACGCTCAGCGACCAGGTGGCGCACTTCGGGCTGGAGCACCACCAGTCCAGCGACGACCGCGTGGATGAAAGGACCCTGATTGACGACAACCTGTTTTATCTCTCCGCCGATCTGCTGCCGCACGAGTTCACGCACTCCTGGAATGGCAAATACCGGCGTCCCGCGGGACTGAACCACGCCGACTATAAGGACCCGATGATCGACAACCTGCTTTGGGTCTACGAGGGGCTCACGCAGTATCTTGGCGATGTGCTTGCCGCGCGCAGCGGAATCGAGACCGATGAACAGTACCGCTCGGCGCTGGCCGTCAGCGCGGCTACGCTCGATAATTGGCCCGGGCGCACCTGGCGCGACCTGCAGGATACTGCCACCGCTGCGCCGGTTCTCTACGAAGCCGATTCTCAGTGGAGCAACTGGCGGCGCTCCGTTGATTTTTACCCCGAAGGCGAGCTGATCTGGCTCGATGTTGACACAACCATCCGCCGCCTCACCCACGACAAAAAGAGTCTGAACGACTTCTGCGCCCGCTTCGAAGGATTGGGTGGAAACACGCCGCCCGAGGTTGTTCCTTACACTTTCGACGATGTGGTCGTAAATCTGAACGCCGTCGTCCCTTACGACTGGGCCGGCTTCCTGCGCGATCGGCTGACCTCAAAGTCTCCGCACGCTCCGCTCGAGGGCATCACCCAGGGCGGTTACAAGCTCGTCTACACAGACACGCCCGGCCTCTACACCAATGCGCTTGAAGCCGCGACCGGAGAGGCGCAGGCATGGTGGGCGTTGGGCATTAATGTATCGAGCGACGGTCACATTCAGGATGTACTGATGGGCTCACCCAGTGACAAGGCTGGCCTTGGCCCGGGCATGCAGATCATCGCCGTAGACGGGCGTCAATACAGCGCGCAACTGCTCGGCGATTCGATCCAGCAGGCCAAAGGCACAACCAAGCCCATCCAGATGATCATCTCGAACTCGGGCTACTACAAGGTCGTGAACCTCGACTACCACGACGGACTGCGCTTTCCGCACCTCGAACGCGTGGATAACAAGCCCGATTATCTGGATGAAATTCTGCAGCCGATGACGAAGTAATCCGTGCTACGCCGGGGTTTCCACGGTCTCTCCCGGTACGGGAAGCCCCTGCTGCAGCCCGCGCGCCGCGAGGTCGTTCCGAAGGTGCTCAATTGTAGAGAATTGAATTGCATGCAGGCCCACTTTTGCGGCCGCGGCTACGTTCTCAGGCTTGTCATCGAGGAACAACGTCTCCTGAGGCAGGACATCCAGCTCCTTGCAGGTATGCAGATAGATTTCCGGGTCCGGCTTGCCGATTCCCAGTTCGCACGACCAGGTGTGGTGGTGGAAGTGCGCCAGCCAGCCAAACTCCTGCCGCATGTATCCCAGGATGTCCCACACCATATTGGACAGGATCGCCGTACGTAAGCCGGCATTCTGCAGCGCAATCACCCAGGCCAGCATCTCCTCGTTGACCGAGGTCCACATCAAAATATCGTTCTCGATTAGCTCATCCACCTGCTCCGGCGTGAACGTCGTTCCCGCGTCACGGGCGACTTTGGCCCAGTATTCGGGGCCTTTCATGCCTAGGTCGTAGCTGTGGCGATTGCTCCAGTAGTGGCGGTCAAACTCCTCCGCGCTCAGGCCGGAAACCTCAACCATCCGCGCGTGAGCATTCGGGTCGGCGGGGTGGCTGATCACCATTCCATAGTCGAAAATAACACCGCGAATCGGCACTATATGCTCCTAGGACTTGCTTCCATTATCGCAGTTGAGGCCTGGGGAATCCCTCATCCCGCTGTGAAAAGATGATTGCCATGAGCAAAACGCCTGATTTCTCTACGCGAACAAGTTGGGATTTCGCCGAGACAGACCTCGTGCGTGCTGTAAGGCAGCGCCGCGACGCAGGATTGCCGCTCTACGACCTCACTGCCTCCAACCCCACGCGCTGCGGCTTCCAGTACGACGCCGCAACAATCCTCGCCGCGCTGGCCCAACCCCAGGCGCTCACTTACGACCCAGATCCGCACGGCATGCTCTCGGCGCGCCAAGCCGTCTGCCGATACTATGCCGACCATGGCGCGAAACTCGACCCCGCCCACGTCTTCCTCACTCCCAGCACCAGCGAGGCCTACAGCCACCTCTTCCGCGTTCTCTGCGATCCCGGCGACGAAGTCCTGATTGCCCAGCCGAGCTACCCGTTATTCGACTTTCTAGCGCAGATCGACAACGTCCGCCTCATTCCGTATCCGCTTTTTTATGACCACGGCTGGCGCCTTGACGCTGCGGCCCTGCGGCAAAAGATCACTCCCCGCACCCGTGCCATCATTGTCGTACATCCCAATAACCCCACGGGGCACTTCACGAAATCCGACGAGCGCAAGGAACTGGAGTCGATTTGCGAAGCCCACGGCCTGGCCCTGATCGTGGACGAAGTCTTCCTCGACTACCCCCTCGGCGACAACTCCGCCAGCCCAAGCTTTGCCTGCGGCGAGCATCCGGTGCTCACGTTTGTTCTGAGTGGCCTGAGCAAGATCGCAGCGCTCCCGCAGATGAAGGCGGCCTGGATCGCCGCCTTCGGCCCTGCGGCAATCCTTGAACCAGCGCATCAAAGAATCGAGGTTGTTGCCGATACCTTCCTTTCCATGAACGCTCCCGTGCAATGCGCCCTGCCCGTTTGGCTGGAATGCAGGGGAGGCATCCAGCGCCAGATTATTGACCGGGTCCGCCACAACCTCTACCTCCTGGACAAGACGCTTTCCGGCACTCAGGCCTCCCGGCTTGAGGTCGAGGGAGGCTGGTACGCCGTCCTTCGCATCCCGGCAATCGAGCCGGACGAAGCGGCTGCTGTCCGGCTGGTGAGCAAGTTTGGAGTCGAGCTTCATCCGGGCCATTTCTTTGGTTTCCCGGCCTCCGGCTGGCTGGTTCTGAGCCTGCTACCCAAAGAGAGCGAAAAAGCAGACGCATACCGATCTATTGCCCTTTGTTTCAAATAGATAATAGGCAATATCTCAAGCACTGTTAACTAGTTGGATGCTGATCATGTATTGGATTAAGTTTATATATGTAGATAATTGTAATTAAGCAATTTAAATACATTGTTTAGCAAAAATCACAGACACGCCGCATTACCAGCCCAAAAACGTCTTTGCCATGGTCAGCCGCGGTGTCCAGGTCACCTTTCCGTCGGCCTCCAACGTGATGACGAGAGCGCCTTCTTGCCCTTTCTCAAGATTGGGACCGGTAGACTTATAGGTTTTGTTTTCGGCCCCCGTATAGCTGATCTTTACCTGGCCCGAACCCTGGACCTGGAAGCGATACTGGTACGCCGTGTTATCGGCAATCTGCTGGGTCCCGAAACTGGCGTACGGATAGTCGACTTCGATGAGCTTTGCCGGGCTTCCGGTATGGTTCACGATGGAGGTTCTGACGAAAGGCGAACGGCAGGCGGTCAGGCCAAGGCACAGGCAGAGGGCTGCAAGGGCAAGGGTATTTCTTTTCAGTCGATCCATTCTTTGTTGGACGCAAAAAAGCGGGAATCAGACCTAGAGGACGGTTTTCCGCTCCAGAATTCGCGCCGTCAGTACTACCCCGGTCTCCCGGTTGTGCAGGGTAATGGGGAAGGCAAGCACATTCCACACCCACTCTTCGCCCTTGCGGGGTAGATTCAGCAGGCCGCGGTAGGTACGGTCAATGTAGGTCTCGCGGGTCTCGGCTACAGTCAACAGGATGTCCCGCCAGTCATCGGCCAGTTCCGGCATCTCCACAAACATATTGCGGCCGGGAAACCATTCGCGGTCGTGTTCAAGTAGCCTTGCACAGGTTTCATTCACGTACTGCCAGGTCCCAGAGCCATCCAGAATCTCCAGCACCACGTCGTCCCCAACAGCCATGTTAATCCGCGAATAAAAGAAGTCGCGGGCATCGACAACCACAGGCTTGCCGCGGCGCCGAGCCTCAAATGAGCGCAGCGCATTCACCAGATCGTCGATCGAACTGTAGCCCTTGAGCAGGTGCATGTCCTCCACGCCTCCAAAGCGCCGCTCAAGCGTGGCAGACAGAATGATGATCGGCACCTGCGGGCGCTGGTCGCGGAGCTGTGCCGCAACTTCCGTCCCGAACTTGCCAGCGCCTAGATGGTAATCCAGCACGGCAATATCAATCCGGTCGAGCAGCTTTTCCGCTTCTTCTACCGTCTCGGCTGTCTCCGTCAGGTAGCCGTACTTGCGCAGGATTGTAGCGCGCAGCAGCAGGTTCTCGGCGTGATCATCCAGCAGGAGCACGCGAATCGGGTCCGGCACCAACTGTGGACCGGAAACCTGAGAATCTTGATCAACTTCGTTTGACATGAGTCTCTTTAGATGCTCCGAGCAATTATCCGGCTTGTTAGACGTTTAGATACCGGCTTCCGATAACAGGTTCATGTTTTCTCCCGGCGCTGCAATTGTTTCATGATTTCAGGCAGCCTTGAAAAAATTGCTGTCGCGCGCAGCCACTGCCGATTGTCGAATGCCGGTGAGCCGCTGATCATTTTGCCCGCGGGCACGTCATGCGACACGCCGGACTGCGCCGTCATAATCACGCCATCGCCCAGCTTACAGTGACCGGCCACGCCAGCTTGCCCAGCAAGAATGACATTGTTGCCGATCTCCGACGACCCGGCAATCCCAACCTGGGCACACACCAGCGAATTCGCGCCGATCGTCGATCCGTGACCCACCTGTGCCAGGTTATCGATCTTTACCCCAGTGCCGATGCGCGTCTCTCCCACGCTGGCCCGGTCCACGCAGGCGTTCGCCTGCACCTCAACTGAATCCCCGAGCACCGCTGGCCCGGACTGCACAATCTTGTGCCACACTCCAGCTTCGTCCTTGGCGAATCCAAAACCGTCTGCGCCGATTACCGCTCCGTTTTGCAGCACCACACCATCACCCAGGCGGCAATACTCGCGCACGACCGAATGCGAATGTGCAAAGAAGTGGTGGCCGATCACGACATGCGGATAAATCACTACATGGGGCAGCAGCGTCGCGTGATCACCGATGATAGCGCCCTGGCTCACCACTGCATAGGCCCCAATATGTGCCTCGCGCCCAATTTTCGCTGTGGCATGGATCACAGCCGTGGGGTGAATTCCCGGCGCGTATTCTGGTTCCTGATAAAACAGTCGCACCGCATGGGCAAACGCGAGGTACGGATTCGCCGTGCGCAGCGTCGCGGCCTCAATTTCAGGAAAGTCCGGCGCAACAATTACAGCTCCAGCCTTGGTCTTCTTCGCCAACATGGAGTAGCGCGGATTGGCGACAAACGTCACATGCTCCGGCCCTGCTTCTTCAATTCCAGCAACTCCTGTAATGGAGTGGTCGGGGTTGCCGCGGAGCTCAGCCCCCAGAACGCGCGCAAGTTCAGCTAACGTCATCCTGAGATTGTAAACTCCCTAAGCGCAATACTCTGTCCGCTCGCGAACATGCGTGTCCGGTATCGGACATCGGCCTCCAACACCCGCGTCAAAAATGTCCACGGAACAAGCCTTTTCTGCAAAGCGTATATGGCAGTGCAAGTGCTTCTGCGTCGGTCATTCCGCGCTGTGAGGAGATTATGTCCAATTTGTCTCGCGAGTTGAAGATCGCTATCCGCTACCTGCTCAAGTCTCCGGGCTTTGCCCTCACCGCAGTGCTCATGCTCGCACTCGGCATCGGCGCGACTACCGCCATCTTCTCTATCGTGGAAGGCGTTCTACTCCGCCCGCTGCCGTTCCCGCACTCTGACCGCCTTGTGGTGATTTCCGACGTGCTTGAGGGTGCCGGAATCAGTGGCAACACCGTCGACGGCATCGGCGTCACCATCCCCGACATTGTGAACTACTCGCGCGACACGCACAGCTTCACCAGTCTCGGTGGATATCGGCTGACCGGCTTCGAACTTTCCGGCTCTGGACGCCCTGCCATGATCTCCGCCGCCAATCTCACCGCTGGAGTGCTGCCCGCTCTCGGCATTCAGCCGCTCATGGGCCGCTTCTTTACGCAGCAGGAGCAGGAGCAGAAGGTCCAGGTTGCTTTGCTCAGCTACAGCACATGGAAGAAGCGCTTCGACGGCGATCCCAACATCCTCGGTAAAAAGATCCTTCTCGACCGCAAACCATACGTCGTCATCGGGGTCATGCCGCGCAACTTTGAGTTTCCGCTCGTCCCCGGCCGTCTCAATCAAAGCGAGCTTTGGGTCCCGTTTCAGATTACGCAGCAGGACATGACCACCGGCTCCGCCAATTGGAGCTATCAGACGGTCGGCCGGCTCAAGCCGGGCGTGACCATGGCGCAGGCGCTTGAAGACGCATCCCGGGTCGCGCAGGAAACGGTGCGCAACTACCCCGCATTTATGGCCGGGTTCCACATGCACCCGGTCGTTCGGTCCCTGCAGCAGATGACCGTCAAGTCTGCGCGCCCGCTCATTCACACGCTCTTCCTTGCCGTGGCCGTCGTTTTGCTTATCGCGTGCGCCAACCTCGCCGGCCTGTTGCTCGTCCGCTCCATCCGCCGCCGCAAAGAGATCGCCGTCCGCCTCGCGCTCGGTGCACAGTCTCACGTGCTTCTCCGTCAAGCCGTGCTGGAGAGCCTTGTCCTCAGCATCACCGGAGGCCTGCTCGGCCTCGGGCTTGCCACGCTGGCCCTCGATATTGGAACGAAGTTTCTGCCCGAGACCCTCCCCCTTATCAATGACATTCACGTGAACTGGGCCGTCGCTGGATTCGCGCTGCTCCTTGGTGTCGCCACCGGCCTCGTCTGCGGAATCGCGCCCGCCTTCGCCGCCTTGCGCACCAAGGTCAATGAGACGCTGAAGGAAGGCGGACGCACAGGTTCAGCCGGGGCAGGGCACGCGCGCCTGCGCTCTGCGCTCGTCGTCGCAGAGATCGCCGTCGCGCTCATTCTGCTCACCGCCTCCGGCCTGCTTCTCCGCAGCTTCGAGAAGATGCGCGACGTCAACCTCGGCTATCGGCCCGACCACATCCTTGTTGCCGGCTATGGCCTGCCGCAAAAGCAGTACTCCACGCAGCCAGTCATTGACCAGTTCAATCAGGAGTTGTTGCAACGCATTCAGGAGCTGCCCGGAGTCAAAAGCGTAGGCCTGACCTCATTCCTGCCTGCCACGGGAAGCAATAATAACGAGGCCATCACCCCTCAGGGTTACACGCCGCCCAACCATCAGTTTGACCTCGCCACTACGGCACAGATACAGGGCGACTACTTCCAGGCCATGGGAATTCCGCTGTTGCGTGGTCGGTTCTTTACTCCCGATGACAACGCCAAATCACAGCTCGTCGTCATCGTGAACCATAAGCTGGCCCAGCAGTCCTGGCCCGGCCAGGATCCCATCGGCAAGCAGCTTCGTATCGGCACGGAAAAGATGCAGACCCCGTGGATGACGGTGGTCGGGGTGGTGGCTGACATCAAGGAGAACTCACCGGACCAGCCCACCAAGCAGGAGTTCTACATACCCATCCACCAGGCGGAAGGCGATGTAGGCTCTCTCGGTAGTCCGACCGACCTGAACGGCAACGGCGGATACATCGCCATGCGCACTGCCATGCCTCCTCAGCTTATGGAGAACGCTCTGCGCTCAACCGTACACTCCATTGACCCGCAACTCCCTCTCGTCCAGATGCAGGCCATGACGCAGGCTCTTTCCGATACCGAGGCGCCGCGCCGCTTCAACACCTTCATCATCTCGGCCTTCGCCGCGGCTGCCGTGCTCCTCGCGATCCTCGGCATCTACAGCGTTATCGCTTTTAGCGTTGCGCTTCGCACGCAGGAGATGGCCATCCGCATGGCGCTCGGCTCGCAGCGCACCGGCATCATTCGCCTCATTCTGGTTTCCGGAGCCAAACTCGGCGCCATCGGCTGCGTACTCGGCATCGCCGGGGCGTTGGCTTCGTCGCGGCTGTTGCAGACGCTTCTGTTCGGAGTCAGCCCATTTGACCCAATCACGCTCACCGTGGCCGTCATGCTGATCCTTCTGCTTGTTCTGGCAGCTTCATTCATACCTGCTCGCCGAGCCGCAACCATCCACCCCATGCGCGCTCTGCGAGAGGAGTAAGAAGCGTCCGCCCGATTTCCTTAGCCCTGCGACCAACGGGAGCCTCCGCTTGCCCTCGTTCTACTCGCGGCGAAGCCGCGTGCGCCCGTGTGGCAAGCACTGACGGAGCCGCCTGCGCTTGGGCGGCCAGTCCCGCGTGTGTGCGGGAGCACTTATAATCAAAATGGGGAGCTTTGTTTCTACCATTGAGCTGGCCCTGTGCACGTTTTGAGGCAGACTTTTGACCGACCAGATTACGATCCGCGGTGCGCGGACCCACAACCTGAAGAATATTGACTGCGCCATCCCGCACGGCAAGCTCACGGTGGTTTCCGGAGTCTCCGGCTCGGGCAAGTCCTCCCTCGCCTTTGACACGATCTATGCCGAAGGCCAGCGCCGCTACGTCGAGTCCATGTCGGCCTACGCCCGCCAGTTCCTCGAGCGCATTGAGAAGCCCGATGCCGACCTTATCGACGGCCTCGCGCCCGCCATCGCCATCAAGCAGAAAAACACCACCCGTAATCCGCGCTCCACAGTCGCCACGTCCACAGAAATCTACGACTACATGCGGCTCCTCTACGCGCGCTGCGGGACGGTCCACTGCATCGTATGTGATGGCATCGTTCGCCGCGATTCTGTCGACGAAATCGCCGAATCCGTCCTGGCGCTGGGTGAGGGAACTCGCCTTCACGCCATCTTCCCGGTTATTTCTGAGACGCGCCCAGCCTTCGCTGCTGAAACGATCTCCGAATCCGAGCAAAAGAAGCGCCCACGCGCAAGAAAGGCCGTAAAGCAGCCCGCGAAAAGCGAGCCCGAGTCCCCGCTCACTGACGCGCTCAAGGACCGCCTCGCCGACCTCCGCAAGCGCGGCTTCAACCGCCTTTACCAGAACGGCATCATCTACGAATTCTCCACGCCCGAATCGCTCCTCGAAATCAACTTTGCCCAACCCGTCTACGTCCTTGTCGACCGCATCGCCGTTTCGCCGGACAGCCGCGCCCGCATTGTCGACGCCGCCGAAATCGGCTACCGCGAAGCCGGCGAAATCCTCTACGAAGTCGTTCCGCGTGAAGACACCGGCGCCCCGCGTACACGTTTGCGCTTTTCCGGGGCCTTCGAGTGCAAAAACTGTCACCGCGTCTATCGGGAACCAGAGCCGCGCCTCTTTTCCTTCAACAATCCCTACGGAGCCTGCCCGCGCTGCCAGGGTTTCGGCAACACCATCGACTTCGACCTGGACCTCATCATCCCTGACAAGTCAAAAACACTCGACGAGGGCGCCATCGACCCTTGGAACCGCCCCAAGTACCGCCCCTATTTCACCGAACTCAAGCGCGCAGCCAAACTCCACGGCATTCCGCTCGACGTACCCTGGTTCGACATGACCGACGAGCAGCAACAATTCGTTCTCGACGGCGATGGCAGCTTCCTGGGCGTCCACGGATTCTTCGCCTACCTCGAACGCAAGAAGTACAAACTGCACGTTCGCGTTATGCTCTCCAAATACCGCGGCTATGCTCTTTGCCCGGAATGCAAGGGTCAGCGTCTGCGTGCCGAAGCTCGCGCGGTCCGCGTCGCCGGCAGGAACATCTGTGAAGCTGCCGCGCTCACCATCCGCGAAGCCAATGAGTTCTTTGCCACCGTGCAACTCACGCCCATGCAGCAGGAGATCGCCGGAGCCATCCTCACCGAAGTCAGCCAGCGCCTGCACTTCCTTGACGCCGTCGGCCTCGACTACATCACGCTCGACCGCCTCACCTCTACGCTCTCCGGAGGAGAAGCGCAGCGCATTCAGCTCGCCACTTCGCTGGGCTCGCAGTTGGTCGGCGCGCTCTATGTTCTCGACGAGCCTTCCATCGGCCTCCACGCTCGCGACACCGCCAAGCTCATTCGCATTCTTGAAGACCTGCGCGACCTCGGCAACACCATTCTGGTCGTCGAGCATGACGCTGACGTTCTCCGCTCTGCCGACCATTTGCTCGACCTCGGCCCCGGCGCCGGCGAGTTCGGCGGACGCGTACTGGCGGCAGGCACCGTTGCCGAAGTTGAGCGCAACCCTGACTCGCTCACTGGAAAGTACCTCTCCGGTCAGTTAATCATTCCCACGCCCACCCGCCGCCGCGAGCCCGGCGGCCCGAAAGACTGGATCAGGCTCCGCGGTGCGCGCGCCAACAACCTGCGCGGCCTCGACGTGGACATTCCCATGAACATGCTTGTGGGCATCACCGGAGTCTCCGGCTCCGGCAAGTCCACGCTCGTGCATGAAGTCCTCTACCGCGCCGTAGCTCACTCTCTGGGCAAGACCGAAGGCGGCGACCCCACCAGCCTCTTTCGCGAAATCAAGGGCGTCGAGCGCCTCAATGACATCGTTCTTGTCGACCAGACCCCTATCGGCCGGACTCCGCGCTCCAATCCTGTCACCTACATCAAGGCCTTTGACGCGATTCGCGAGCTCTTCGCCGCGCAGCCGGAAGCCCAGCGCCGCGGCTACAGTGCAGGCCATTTCTCCTTTAACGTTCCCGGTGGGCGCTGCGATGTCTGCGAGGGCGACGGCACCGTGACGGTCGAAATGCAGTTCCTCGCCGACGTGGAGCTGCCCTGCGAAGAATGTAACGGCACGCGCTACAAAGCCAGCGTGCTTGAGATTCGCTATAAGGGCAAAAACATCCACGAAGTACTCGGCCTCACCGTAAAGGAAGCCCTGCGCTTCTTCGCCGGCCAGCAGCGCATTGTCGAAAAGCTCGCGGTCCTCGACGAGGTCGGCCTCGGCTACGTGCGTCTCGGCCAGTCTGCCACCACGCTTTCCGGGGGAGAAGCGCAGCGCGTCAAGCTCGCCGCGCACCTCGCCACCGTCCGCTCCGGAACCGGCAGCGACGGCAAAAAGAAGCAGAGCCGCGTGCTCTATATCCTCGACGAGCCCACCACCGGCCTGCACTTTGACGATGTAAGCAAGCTGCTCGTCGCCTTCCGCAAGCTCATCGACGGAGGCGGCTCGCTTCTGGTCATCGAGCACGACCTTGATGTAATCAAGTCCGCCGATTGGGTTCTCGACCTCGGCCCTGAGGGCGGATCTGAAGGCGGAAGACTTGTCGCTGCTGGACCACCGGAGGTGATTGCGCAGTCGTCCCAGTCCCATACCGGCTTCTGGCTTCGCAAGGTGCTCCCTGCACGCAACACTGGCCTGTCGCTGGACAATGGTCACCGCAAAGAAGTATCAGTTAGGCGACCCGGCCGTGAATCGGTCAATGAAGTTGAGGTTTAATGCGTCTCAGAGTTTTCCTACTGATAGGGAGCCTCACGCTCCCGCTGTGTTTTTCACCCATCCTCAAAGGGCAGGCCGCACCGCTCCCGCCGGGCACTTCCTCAGTTGACTCCGACCAGCAGCCGCCCACCCCCGCCAACCCGCTCACCGGCATCGAAGCTGACATCGCAGCGAATAAGTACAGCAAAGCAAGTGCGCTGCTCGATGTCTATTTGTCGGCCCATCCCACCGATGCCCGCGCGCTCTTCGACCGGGGCTACTGCGCCGACTCTCAGGGCCAGACTGCGCAGGCCAAGGATTGGTACCGCAAGGCCATCGCCGCCGACCCCAAACAGTTCGAGCCCCGCCTGGCTCTGGGCCTCATCCTTGCCAGTGAGGGCGACCCCGGCGCGCGCGAACAGCTTGAGGCCGCCGCGGCGCTCCAGCCCAACCCGCCCAATCCCGCTGCCAAGGCTCAGGCGCTCCGGGCGCTGGCGCATCTGGTCTACAAGAGTGACCCCGCAACGGCAAAGCAGGCACTCGTCGGCGCTCTCCGCATCTCTCCCGAGACCCCCGACGACACCCTCCTGGCTGCCGAAATCGCCGAGGCCGCCGGGGACCCGGACATCGCGGAGCAGGCCTACCGTAAAGTTCTCAACCAGAATCCGCAGTCCTCGCAGGCCATTTCCGGACTCATCCACCTGTACATACAGGAGAAAAAGTACACAGATGCCGAGCCGCTTCTGAAGTCAGCTCTCGCCCGCGATCCGGACAGCCCCGCCCTGAATGCGCAATATGCAGCCCTACTTGGTGCCGAAGGGCGGGCAAATGAAGCTGTAAGCGTACTTGAGAATCTGCGCCGGTTTGAGCCCAAAGACAGCAGCATTGCCCGAATGCTGGCAGACGCCTACACAGACGCAGGCGATTACGCTCAGGCAGACACCCTTTATCAGGATCTGCTCACTGCCACCCCCAACGATCCCGAATTGGAATCAGATCGAGGGCAGGTCCTTATTCGGGAAGGCAAGTATGCCGAAGCCCTTGTTTTACTACAAAATGCAGCAAAAATCCGCCAGGATGATCCTGACACGTGGAGTGGGATCGCATTCGCGGCGTCCAAGACCGGCAACTATCAGTTGGCCCTGGACGCACTTACCATGCGATCAAAATATGTGACGGAGACTCCAGCTACCTACTTCCTAAGAGCAACAGCAAGTGATAATCTGCATCGCAAAGAACAGGCCTTGAAGTTCTATCGCTTGTTCCTGGAATCAGCCTCCGGGAAGTTTCCGGAGGAAGAGCGGCAGGCCCGGCAACGGGTTGTCGAGCTCACAAGGTAGCAAGGTTGATAGCCTGACGTTCCGTTGCGCCCACGGGAGGTGCACTATGCGGTTCGTTTTGATTCTTGCTCTTACGGCAATCATAGGCGCTCCACAGGCGTTTGCCGGAAATCCCGACAAATATCTCGATGCGCAGGAACTCACCGCTCTTGCTGCGAAAGCAGAACAGGCAGTGCCGAAAGATCGCTGCTATCTGTATGCGAGGCTGGTGAGCGCGATGGCCTGGAAGGCAAGCCGGCAACTCAATGCCGGAGATGACGCAGCTGCGACCGCGACGTTGAAGGCAATTCGCAGCTACACGGCAAAGATTCACACCGATATTACCGAGCATTCCAAGAAGCTGAGGGACGCCCAGATCATGATGGATCGTGCATCCTTCAGACTGAAAGAACTGATGAAGAGTTCATCGCTCGATGATCAGCAGGCATTCGCGACCACGTTGAACCAGCTCAATCAGGTGCAGTCCCAGATGATGCTGACGGTCTTCCAGAAGTAGCACCACCGCTACGCCGCTAAATCTGTATTCAGAGGCCCGCGCATAATTGCGGGCCTCCGTTGCATGACCGCGTCTCTGCTTCGATCAACCGAAATACAATGAAGTAGCTTGAATCCTGCCATGAAAGGGCATCGATGAAACTTGACTTGCTGAGTTCTGGGCCTTCCACGCTTGTAACCGATCTGCTTGTTGTGTTTGCTGCCGACCAAAATGCCGATAAAGAAAAGGATGCGAAGCCAAAGATTGCCCTTCTGACGAATGACGAAACCGTGCGTCGTGCCGCTGACCGGGTTGTGACGAGCGGCGAGTTCAAGGCAGCGCCGAATGAGACATCGCTCCTCCATGCTCCACAGGGGCTCAAGGCTGCGCGTCTGCTACTAGTCGGAGTGGGCAGGGCTGCAAAATTTTCCGTGCACGACCTGCGCAAAGCCGCGGGAACCACAGTACGCTTTGCCAAACCCCGCGCTGTACGCTCGCTCGCCGTTGTGGCCCCGGCAAATTTCGATATAGCCTCGACGTGCCGCGCGATAGCCGAGGGCGCGATCGTCGGCGATTTCGAGTCGGACACCTACCGCACTGATCGCACCGACCAAAACATCGCGTCAGCCTCAATCATCGTTCCCGAATCCGACCGCGCCGCAGCCGAAACCGGCCTGCGCGAAGGTATCATCGTCGCTGAGTCGCAGAACTTCGCCCGTACGCTGATCAACGAGCCTGCAAACCGTATGACTCCCACCATCCTGGCTCAGAAAGCCGCCGAGATGGCCGAAGAGTTCGGCCTTCGCTGCGACATTTACGGCACAGAGAAACTGCGCGAGCTGAAGATGGGGGCTTTCCTCGGCGTCGCGCAAGGCTCGGATCAACCCCCGGCCCTGATTGTTATGACCTATGAGCCGGCCAATGCGCCTGCCGAACCCGTCCTCGGCCTCGTAGGCAAGGGAATTACATTCGACAGCGGTGGCCTTTCGCTCAAACCCGCCGACAGCATGGAAAAAATGAAGTACGACATGGCGGGCGGAGCCGCCATGATCGCCGCCATGCGCGCCATTGCGCAGCTCAAACCAAAGGTCAAAATCATCTCCATCATCTGTGCTACTGAGAACATGCCTTCCGGCAATGCGCAGTGCCCAGGCGACGTTCAAATCGCCATGTCGGGTAAATCCATCGAGGTCGTCAACACAGATGCCGAAGGCCGCCTTGTTCTGGCCGACGGGCTCTTCTATGCGCGGCAACTCGGCGCAACTCACCTGATCGACGCAGCCACTCTCACTGGGGCCGTCGCCATCGCTCTTGGACAGGTCAATGCAGGCGTCTTCTCCAACGACGAGCCCGCTTATGCGCACTTCGTCCAGGCGCTTGAAACCTCAGGCGAGAAGTTTTGGCGGCTGCCGGTCGAAGACGACTACCGCGACCAGATCCAGTCCGCTATTGCCGACATCCGCAACACCGGCCTTACGCGCTACGGCGGAGCCACAAACGCTGCCATGTTTCTCAAGGAATTTGTCGAGGACACGCCCTGGGTGCATCTCGATATCGCCGCCCTGGCCTGGCTCGACGCCGACAAGCCGTGGATCGCCAAAGGCCCCAGCGGGGTCGCCGTCCGCAGCATCATCGAATGGGCTCGCAGTTATGCCACGCCAAATTCGCACGAAAAATAACCCCGCGAACTCCTGACTGAGCCCGCGAACACCGCGATGATTTCCGCACTACAATAACCTCATGGAACCCCTCGTAATCGCAGGCAAAGCCTTTCAGTCCCGGCTCATCGTGGGAACCGGCAAGTACAAGGACGGCCCGGAAACCCAGGCAGCGATTGAAGCTTCCGGTGCGGAGATGGTCACCGTCGCTGTCCGTCGCGTAAATCTTGACCGCTCGAAAGAATCCCTGCTCGACTTCATCGATCCGCAGCGATACTTCCTCCTTCCAAACACCGCCGGATGCTATACCGCAGACGAAGCCATTCGTGCCGCGCGCCTCGGCCGTGAGGTTGGCCTCTCCGACTGGGTGAAGATCGAGGTCATCGGCGATCAGGCAACGCTATACCCCGATGTTCAAGCAACGCTTGAGGCTACGCGCACCCTGGTCAAGGAAGGCTTCACCATCCTGCCTTACACCTCAGATGACATTGTGTTTGCACGCCGTCTCATCGACGTCGGCGCTGCCGCAGTCATGCCGCTTGCTGCTCCCATCGGCAGCGGCCTCGGCATCCAGAACCGTGCCACCCTGCAGATCCTGCGCGAAAAGATCACGGAAGTCCCTCTCATTGTGGATGCCGGAGTCGGCACCGCTTCTGACGCAGCCCTTGCCATGGAGATGGGTGCGGATGGTGTTCTGATGAACACCGCAATCGCTGCAGCAGCAAATCCGATCCTGATGGCCGAGGCCATGCAGCACGCGGTTCTTGCCGGCCGCCAGGCCTACATCGCCGGACGCATGCCGCGCAAACTCTATGCCACAGCCAGCTCACCGCTCGAGGGTATCTCGCGATGAATTACCGGCGCGCGCGGCCTGCTGTACACTCCAGCCATGCGCGTCTTCGGCATTGATTGCGGCACGGAGTGCACCGGCTACGGCGTTGTGGAGTGGAACGATGCTGCCCGCAATCCACAGCTTGTTTCTCTCGGCGCCGGAGGCATTGTGCTTCCCAAAAAGGAGCCGCTCGCTCAGCGGCTTTCTCTGGTCTATGCGGAGCTGGGCGCGCTCATCGAGTCGTATCGCCCTGACATCGTTGCCATTGAGGAAATCTTCTACTCTGTCAATGCAAAGTCTGCTCTCAAACTTGGTCACATACGCGGGATCGCTTTGCTGGCGGCAGCGCGCGCAGGGCTGCCCATAGCCGAGTATGCTCCGCTCAAGATTAAGTCCACGGTCACCGGCTACGGCCTTGCTCAAAAAGAGCAGGTACAGTTCATGGTCGCACGTCTGCTCAATCTTTCTGTTCTGCCCGAGCCGGCAGACGCAGCCGATGCTCTGGCCATCGCAATCTGTCATATCCAGCATGCTCTGACGCTTACCGCGCAGACAGGGCAATGCTCAGGCCGCTGAGCGAGTAATCTCTCGGCCCCCGCCGTGGATCCACGGCCGTTTCCGTTCGCGTAGTTGGAGTTGCTCGCCCGGTGCTCTCCAGGTATTGACAATGAATTTCCCACTGCACTCTTCGCAAAGCCAGATCACCTTCTGTCTCACAACGTGCCCATTCGCCAGGTACTCAGCAGGAGCGCAGTCAATCGAGTGAAGCGTCCCGCTGCGAAAGTACAGTTCTTCATGTTCACAGAGAGGATTCGCGCATTTCATAAGGACACCTCCGGAAGCAGCGGCCTGTCTACAGAACAGCCGTGTGCCTTGCTTCGGTTAAGGCATGTCTCCGAATTAGGGCGGAATCACTCTTCAGCGTCAGAACAGGGCATGGTGCAGAGGCAAGGACCCTGTAGGCCGTCGCCTCTTTGCCGAAGGGCAGATGAAACGGATAGTGATGGACCCCAATAACAATAAGATCAGCAGAAATCTCATTTGCAACGCGGACAATCTCGATGGCCGGATCGTCCGCCGTAACGCGTGCGAGCAATTTTTGCCCGACGTCTTCATTATCGGAACGGCGCAGCAGCATAGCTGCCGGTGTACCCGAACGCCCGTGTGTGCTTTGTTGCTCTGGTGTAGTGTGCTCATCGGGGGTAAGCACATGAAGCACCGTGAGCTGTGCATTGCAGTGCTGCGCAATAGAACGCGCAACAATAGCTTTGGGTGTGCTCTTGTTTAAGGAAGAGGACGCAAGAAGAATATTCTTGATCGACCACCCGGCAGATGCCTGCTTGCATTGCGGCCCCACGATGAATACCGGAACATCGGCGCTCTCAAGCAGCTTCCGTGCAACGGAGCCCAGCAGGAACTTGTCCACGCCTTGCCGTGCATGTGTACCTACAATCAAGCGTCCGGCGCCGGTTCGGCGAATCATTTCAATTACTACGTCCGCCACCGGGCCGGACTTCACAACGGTCGAGCAGGACACTCCCGCCGCGCGCACCAGCTTTGTTATCTCTTCCATCGCGGCTCGTATGTCCGCACTGCGATTCGCTCTCGGTGTAGCAGCCACGCCGGACTTCGACTCCGCAGTGTCATCCGGCTGCATGGCGTGAACAAATGTCAACGCAGCCAGATTGACCTTCGCCTCAGCAATCGCATAGGGGATAAGCCGCTCGGCATCCGCAAGGTCCGTTGCAACCACAATTTGCTCCGGGCAAGCGAGGTCGCAATCGTTGTTCCGATCCTGAGCAAGCCGCTCCATACACTGCTCCAGTTGTCATAAGTATCGGCGATTCTGGCCCTCCACCGTCGTGCTGCAAGTCACTCCATATTCGTGATTAAGGTCACTGACGAAAATATCAAACTGTGAAACACATATGGATGCTTAAAGGTGTGTCGCTGGTCCCGCCAGCCGCCTTGCTCGCTTTTAGGCCGTGACCAGCATCACGGTAACAAATACCATCGGCCACATACTGTTTCATTATGGAAAGATTTTAGGAGGGGTTATGTCCATATCACGACAATTTCCATTTGAAACGATAGTGGTGGCCATGGACTTCTCTGCAAAGTCCTCGGCAACACTTCGGTACGCGCAGGCGATTGCCCGGTTGCACGGCGCCAGATTACTGCTCATACATGTTATCGACCCCATGGCCTACGCCTTTCCCATCGGCCTTCCTGAATCGCTCGCAGCCGACAAGGCTGCTCGCGACGAACTGGATCGCATTGAAGAGGACACGCGCAAGCAGGGAATCGGCGTTCATTCCGTAGTCGAAACCGGCGACATTTGCGAGCGGATCTTGCAGTCGATACGCGACCACAACGGAAAGCTGCTTGTTCTTGGAACACGCGGAAGGACTGAGGCGGGACGTGTCGCTCTGGGAACGATTGCGCGGCAATTGCTTGCCAAGGCTCCATGCCCGATCCTTACCGTCACGCCCGACGCGGAGGCGCTGTTGCCCTGGGCTGGACAGTGGCGCACGGTCCTGATTGCAACCGATTTTTCTCGGGCATCTCTGTGCGCTCTTTCATCCGCTCATCGCATCACGCACGGCCAGTTGCTGGTGCTCCATTCCTCTGAGGCAAAAAGCAAAATGGCGCAGGAAGTACTTTTGGAGCGGCTGAGGTTCCTTGCCCCTTTCAATGAATCGCACACCGTGCCCGTCGAACACTTCATAACCTCGGGAAACCCGGGAGAGGTGATTGCAAAGTACGCGAGAGATTCGCACGCGGACCTTGTTGTTCTGGGATCGCCATCACGGGTGCTCTCGGACAAGGATCTTCCCTCAAGCACCGTGTTGCAGGTGATTTCAAATGTCTCCTGCCCGGTGCTGTGCATGCCGGCAACCGAAGGAGTCGCCGTGGTGGATGTATGCGATGAATTGAAGCAAGCCGTCTAAGTTTCGGAAGGCTGACACAGAATAACGGGTACGACTGCGCTCAAGCATATTCGTGTTTCTCAATCCCCAGTTTCTTGATCTTGGAGTTGAGCGTGGTGCGTTTCAGCCCTAGCTTCTCCGCTGCCCCACCGCGCCCACCAATATTTCCCTTGGCGTCGCGCAAAGCGCGCAAAATGTGCTCACGCTCATTGGACCGCAGATCATACACCGCGTTCTCCTTTGGCTCTTCCACGGCCTCCAGCTCGCCCAGCGGCGCCCGCAGCGTTGTGCCGTGCGTCAAAATAACCGCGCGTTCCAGGAAATTCTCCAGCTCGCGCACGTTGCCGGGCCAGTGCCATCGCGCCAGTGCCTTCATTACATCGGCCGGAATCGCGCTGATCTGCTTGTTCATGCGCCGCGCATGTTTGGCCACAAAATAATTCGCCAGCAGCGGAATGTCCTCAGGCCGTTCCTGCAATGAGGGGATCGAAATCGGGAACACTTTCAGCCGGTAATACAGATCGCTCCGGAACTGGCCCTCTTTGACCATCTTGGCCAGGTCGCGATTGGTTGCGGCAATCAGCCGCACATTTACCGGAATCGCCTTCCTGCCGCCAAGCCGCTCGATCTCCCGTTCCTGCAGCGCGCGCAACAGCTTGGGCTGGAGCTCCAGAGGCAGGTCGCCAATCTCATCCAGAAACAGCGTCCCCATGTGCGCGAGCTCCAGGCGCCCAATGCGCTGCATAACCGCGCCTGTGAATGCGCCCTTCTCATGCCCGAACAACTCGCTCTCAAGTAATCCCAGTGGAATTGCCGAGCAGTTTAGCTTTACAAATGTCCGCTCCCGTCGCGGACTCAGACTGTGGATCGCTCTGGCAATCAGTTCCTTGCCTGTTCCGGTCGCTCCCAGAACCAGAGCGGTCGCGTCCGTCGGGGCTACAATCTCCACCTGCTTGAGCACGCGCTTTAAGCCCTGACTCTCGCCAACGATTTCTTCAAAGCTGTATTCGGTGCGGAGTTCTTCTTCAAGGTAGTGCTTTTCCTCGCGAAGCTTTGTGGTCAGGTCCTCAATCTGTCGAATCGCCTGGACATTGTCGATCGCCAGTGCGATTTGATGCGCAATCTGAACGAGCATCTCCGCATCCTTGGGATCGAACGCAGACTCGCGCCGGCTGCCGATAAACAGCGTTCCGATTACGTGATCGTGGGTGTCGAGTGGCAGCCAGCATCCCGACTTCAGGTTTGCCTCCGTATAGCGCGCAAAGCTCTCCTCGGTAAATTCCCCGGGGCGGATGTCTTCCCAAAAGAGCGGCCTCCGCTGTCTGAAGACGTCACCGCTGGGGGTCTCTTCAATCGGAAGCAGAGTTTCCCTCTGATATTTCGAACTTGGATGGGGAGATAGTTCGTGGACTCGCAACCGGTCGATCTCATCATCGTACAAGGCGATTGCGGCATAATCATTCGGTGCAATTTGTTGAATTCCTGCAGCGATCGCCCCAAGCATTTTGCGAATGTCGAGATCGGAGAGCATCGCGCGGCTCAGTTGCAGAACAAGCGCTTCTTCAGCCTTCTTCCGGTCCGTAAAATCGCGCGTAACTTTGGAAAACCCGATCGGCATACCACCCTTATCATGGAGGGCCGTAATGATCACGTTGGCCCAGAATCGCGACCCATCCTTGCGGAGCCGCCAACCCTCCTCTTCGTAGCGGCCTTGCCTTCGAGCAATCTCAAGTATGCGTTCCGGCTTGCCGCGCTCAACATCTTCCTGCAAATAGAAGCGGGAAAAGTGCTGGCCAACGATCTCCTCTGCCCGGTAGCCTTTGATGCGCTCGGCCCCCGGATTCCATGTAGCCACTTTGCCTTCGGGATCCAGCATAAAAATGGCGTAGTCCTGCGCTCCCTCAACGAGCAGCCTGAACTGCTCTTCGCTGCGGCGAAGCTGCTCTTGCATCTTTTTCCGGGTAGTGGTGTCCCGCACGGCGGCAAGCACCATGTCTTCGCCGCCAACTCGCACAGGGCTGAGCATGATGTCGACAGGGAATTCGCTGCCGTCCATCTTTCTTCCGAACAGCTCTAGGTTGGCTCCCATAGGGCGTAAATGGGGATTCGCCTGATACTGCTCGCGATGCCTGGAGTGTGCTCCTCGAAAGCGTTCAGGAACCAGGCTCTCGATGGTCGCGTCCGTCATTTGTCCGGGTGGGAAGCCAAATAGCCGCTCCGCCTGCGGATTGGCCTTCAGGATACGGCCATCCTGCGCAACCACTAGGACTGCATCGGGCGAAAACTCGAAGAACTTTTCAAACAGTTCCCGGGCATGCGTCAATAAGTGGTTCTCGCCAATCGTTCCCCTCATACCCCTGTTCCCAGCCGCGTCAGGTCACCGCTCAAACGGCGCGACGGCAGAATCCTACACTGCGGCCGTTCCATCCGTGTAAAGAATCGGTAACGCAAAATCATAACTCGATCGCCTGCATGGGTTCCAGCTTACCGGAAACAGGAAGACGCACGTTCAATTTCGAAGCTGCAAATACATTCGAGCATGAAAAAGGAGCGCAGCCGATAGCATCTTCAGAGATCGCCTATCCCGAAGCGTGAAGTTCAAACTCAACCCGACCAACCGAGATCGGTGACGCTTCAGGATTCCAATCAGGCACGCTATCTCTGAAACTGCCGCAACGGCCACGCCCCTCAGAGTCCACGGCGGCCTATGCTCCGCCAATGGCTCCAAGCGCCGCGCGATTCGGAATGATCATGGTCGCACCCTTGAGCTGGACCAGGTGCTTCTGCTTGAACTCGCTCAGTGTGCGCGTTACTGTCTCCCGGGTCGAGCCGACACACTCGGCAATCTGCTCATGCGTAAGCGGCACCTTGATCTGCGTTCCTTCCGGAGTTGTCTTGCCTTCAAACGACCAGTGCAGGATCAGCCTGGCGAGCTTCTCATGGGCCGACGTCGAAAGACCCACGGTTCGCAGTTGCTCGCAGGCCACAGCATACTGGCCGCCGAGTTGCTGTGCTACGGTCCGGTAGGCCTCAGGGTACTTCTGCGTAAAGTTCACAAAATCTTCCCGCCTTACAAACGCAATCTGGCACGGATGAAGTGTCTCGGCGCTGGCTTCATATGGCGAGCCGGACATATTTGCAGTAAGCCCGAGAATGTCCCCCGGCTTCGCAATTCGCAGGATCAGGGTCTTGCCGCCTCGAGAACTCACTGAGAGCTTCACCTCGCCTGAGCACAGCAGGTAAATGCCGCGCGCCGACTCGTTCTCCAGGAACAGCATCGAGTTTGGCGGGTACGTTGAGGAGTACTTGATCGCTTCGAACTCCTTCGCCGCAACCGGGGAGAGGTTGCACAAATAGCCGTTCATCCTCAGTTTGCAGGCCTGGCACTTCTGGCTCATTTCGAATCCATGCAGGTTATTCATAAACTTCTCCCAGTCCATTCTTGTACGGAGTTTGTTTCACTTCCTCGGCAAATTGCCGCGTCAGTGGTGAATCAGCAAGTATTTCGGCTTTCGTTGCAGCAAAAATCTTTTGCAGAATCTCTTTTCCGCGGCGGTCCATAAATGCGACGTCGCAGATATCAAGCCATACTTTCCTGGCCCCAATCAGTGGATGGAACGATTCCCAAAACCGCTCCAGCTCAGCAGCCCATTCGCCCACAATCCTTCCCTCAACCCTCAAGGTCAGACCGTCGGGATGTTCATGCGTGGAAACTCTCACAACCGCCTTCTTTCCTGCTCTGCCCTGTATATGGCAGTCCGCTGGCCAAACTCCTCGTCACGCTGCCAGTGTGCCGTAAATCACAGATAAGAAAACGAATAACAAATCAAGCGTAAACTCTGGAATCGATGGATCATCTCCGAGTGACGAAACGATATTTCGTCGCATTGGCGATGCTTCGTCACACGCGCCCTGTGATCGCCGGCACTGCGGTCTTACACGCCGTCCCATAGATTGAGGTTTGAGCAGGTTCCACGCCTTCGCTCCGGCAGCCTGCTGGAGGCCGTTATGACTACCCTGGCTCAGGTCGCAACATCGTTTGACCGCATCCTCGTACCAACTGATTTCTCCGACGCTTCAAATCAGGCGCTTGAGTATGCCAAAGGCATCGCCAAAAAGTACGACTCGCGTCTTTTCCTGGTCCACGTCTCCGAGCCCATCAATATGGTGACTCCGCCGGAGGCCGCATGGATTGATGAAGAGGGAATCGAGCAGCGTCTGGAGCATCGCCTTGATCAGGCCGGTTCCGAGCTGCGGTCTCAGGGCTATTGGGCTGAAGCCTTCTCCATGACCGGCGCGATCAGAAACGAGGTCCTCAGCTTCATCAATGAGAACAAAGTCGACCTCATCGTCCTCGGAACGCACAGCAGGACTGGATTTGAGCGCTTCCTACTCGGCTCTGACGCGGAGGCCATCCTGCGCAAGGTCAAGTGCCCCGTATTGCTCGTAGGACCTAAGGTCAAGGACGATCCGAACCCGGTCTGGAACCCCAAAACCGTAATCTGCGCAACCACGCTCGACCCGGAATCCGCCTGGATCGCAGCCTTCGCGTACCAGATCGCAAAGCTGAACCACGCCGAATTCACGCTGCTGAACGTCGAGGGCCCGACAGATAAGCACGCTTATCGTGATTGGAACGCCTTTGAAAAGAGCTTCAAGGAGAGCGCTCCGGACGTTGCCTTCCTGGGCAAATCGCTCCGGACGCTGGTTTCCGATTGCGCTCCGGGCATGGCAATTGCCGATATCGCAGAGGACCGGAATGCCGACCTGATCGTGATGGGCGCGCATCCCGCACCGGCCCGCGTCGCCCACTTTGCCGCAGGGACTGTGCCTCAGGTCGCGGCAGAGGCGCCATGCCCGGTCATGACGCTCCATAAATAACGCAACTCATCAAAAAGCAGAATGGGCTTTCTGAGGCGGCCGGGAAGGGAAATAACCGCAAATGAGGAAGGTATTCACTGGCGGAGAGACAGGGATTCGAACCCTGGATACGCTTTCGCGTATACACGCTTTCCAAGCGTGCGCCTTCAGCCACTCGGCCATCTCTCCAGCACGCGCAACAGCATTTCCGAAAAACGCCGTATCTCAAATTTAGCATAGCGGCGCGCTCTCTCCAGTTAGTGCCCTAAAGTTGCGTTGCCCGGTTCCGCCACTTGGAGACATACGGCAGCACGAATAGGTACATGCCGGTGAAAAATTGCAAAGCGAGCACAGCCACCGCCGAAAGGCCCAGCCTGTTGTTGTACTTTCCCTCGGCCACTGCGATACCGTTGATGACGACGACCACTGTGAAGGCTGTTGACAGCCAGCGATGGGACTGCCGAATCCATTTGTTCCAGTTCACTTGAACCTCCTCTGCCACGTCGAATAGCATCTCTTGCCAGGGATGCCATAATCACTGCTGCGCCAGCAACTCCCACAAGCTTCAGGTGCTGCCCGTAATCACAATACAGCTTTATCATCTGCGCGATGTCAGAACACGGCAGCGTCACAGAGCGATTGCTCATCCGGTGCCAATGCAGATTTAGAACATTACCCGCACTCCCATCCGGTTACAATCAGGAAATCTTGCTCCATTTTCCTGTTCACCCATGCTCTCTTCCGGCGTTGAAATCTTTGACGAGCACAGTCCGCGGGTAAACCTCGCCGCCGAGCTGCGCGCGCTGCTCCGGCTCGCAATTCCGGTCGCGTTATCCGAGATTGGCTGGATGACCATGAGTGTCGTCGACGTCATCATGGTCGGCAAGCTCGGCCCCACAGCCATCGGAGCCGTCGGCCTCAGCAATGCCATCTACTACGCGCCGTCGCTCTTCGGCATCGGCCTTCTGCTCGGCCTGGACACGCTCGTCTCCCGCTCATGGGGCGCACGCGACTTTGACGATTGCCATCGCTCGCTCGCGCAGGCCATGTATATCGCCCTGGCCTTCACGCCCATACTCATGCTCTTCATCGTCTTCGCCATCCCGCTCTTCACCGGCCGCGGAGTCGATCCAGCAGTCGGCCGCCTCACGCGTTCCTACACCGCCATCCTCAACTGGGGCACACTGCCGCTGCTCATCTATGGCGGATTCCGTCGCTACCTGCAGGGCGTCTCCCGCGTGCAACCCGTCACCTTCGCGCTCATTTCCGCAAACCTCGTCAATTTGGCAGGGAACTGGATCTTCATCTACGGCAAGCTCGGCATGCCTGCCATGGGTGTTACGGGATCAGCGCTGTCGACCGTCTTCGCCCGCATTTACATGGCCGCGGTTCTCGTCTATTTCGCTTGGCAGCACGAGCGCCGTCGCGGACACTCCCTCTTCTTCCACTGGCCCGGCCCCAATTGGAAACGCATCCGTGCGCTTCTTGATCTCGGCATTCCCGCGGCCTTCCAGGTGGTGCTTGAAGTCGCGGCCTTCGGCGCCGCGTCCATCCTTGCCTCACACCTCGGAGCCGTCGCCCTCGCCACGCACGAAATCGTCCTGAATTGCGCCGCCTTCACCTACATGGTTCCGCTCGGCGTCTCAGCTGCTGGAGCCGTTGCCGTCGGCCACGCCATCGGCGCAGGCAACCCGGCCAGGGCCCGTCGCGCCGGATGGATGGCCATCGGCCTCGGCGTCGGCTTCATGGCCGTCGCTGCCGCCCTCTTCGTCGCCACGCCCGGCCCAATCATCGGCATCTACAGCCACGACCCGCGCGTTCTCAAACTCGGCGCGCATATTCTCCTCATCGTAGCTGCGTTTGAAATCTTCGACGGCACGCAGATCGTCTCCATCGGAATCCTCCGCGGCCTCGGCGAAACGAAGGTTCCCATGCTGCTCAACTTCGGTGGCTACTGGCTCTTTGGCCTGCCGCTCGGAGCAGTTCTTTGCTTCATCATGCACTGGGGGCTTTCCGGCATCTGGACCGGACTCACCGTCTCGCTCATCACCATCGCCGTGCTCATGCTGCTTCGCTGGCGTAGGTCTAGTTCTTTGATGATCGCTTCTGCGCCTTCTTTACCAACTGAGACAGCGTAGTCTCTGCCAGTTCTTTCTCCAGCGCGCGCGAAGCGTCATTCAAAATGCCTTTCAGTGCGGATGCCAGCCCTGGAATAGGCGACGACTGTGGCGCGTGCAGAAGACCGTGAGGCTGCACCGCCCGATGAATATCGCGCAGCGTAATCTCCTTCGCCGGCGCCGCCAGCTTCGATCCGCCGCTTGGCCCTTTGTGGCTGCGGATCAGCCCCGCCTTGCGCAGCTCCAGAAAGACCCGCCGCACCACAACAGGGTTTGTGCCCAGCCTGTGCGCCACATCCTCTGATCTGTGCCGCTTGTCGGGCTCCCCTGCCAGCAGTACCAGCGCTTGAATTCCGGTCGCAAATCGCGTGTTGAGTGCCATGCAGTCACGCTACCACAGAATCATTCCGGCAATCGCGCCGCGCATTTTCACCAGCCACGTTGTAGCATCAAGATTTAACGCCCTATCGGGCAAAGTTTCCCATGGAGAGCACATTTTGCGGATTCTTTTTGTTGGCGACGTCTTTGGCAGTGCCGGACGCCGCATTGTGCGCGAGCATCTGCCGCACGTCATCGCGGAACGCGGCGTGGACCTCACTATCGTGAACGCGGAAAACGCCGCGGGCGGCTTCGGCCTCACCCCCGCCATCGCCGACGATCTCTTCGATCTCGGCGCGCACGTCCTCACCACCGGCAACCACGTCTGGGACAAGCGCGAGCTTATCGACTACATCCAGTCCGTTCCTGCCGACAGCCACGACCGCCCGCGCCGCATCATCCGGCCCGCCAACTACGTCGCCGGAACCCCCGGCCACGGAGTCTACGAGGGCAAGCTCGAAAACGGCCAGCCCTACGCAGTCATCAACCTCCAGGGCCGCGTCTTTATGGCATCCAGCGATGACCCCTTCCGCGCCGCCGACACCATCCTCAAGACCGTCAAGTCCAGGGTCATCATTGTTGACTTTCACGCCGAGGCAACTTCCGAGAAGGTCGCCATGGGCTGGTATCTCGACGGCCGCGTCACCGCCGTCATTGGCACGCACACGCACATTCCCACCGCCGACGACCGCGTCCTTCCCGGCGGCACCGCCTACCAGACCGACGTCGGCATGAGCGGCCCCTACGACAGCGTCATCGGCGTGGAGAAGGAACAGGTACTGCACAAGTTCCTCACCGGAATGCCTGCCAAGTTCGATGCCGCCAAGGGCGACCCACGCATGGCCGCGCTCCTCATCGAGTGCGACGCTAAGGCCGGCCGCGCAACCTCCACGCAACGCCTGCTGCTCGGCGAGTAGGCGCAAACCTACTCGCTCGCCTCGCCTTCGCTCTTGTTTTTCTGCGACCGCATCAGCGGAAACAGAATCACATCCCGGATCGACCGCGCCCCAGTCAGGATCATCGTCAGCCGGTCAATCCCAATGCCTTCACCGCCCGTCGGAGGCAGCCCGTACGCCAGCGCGCGCACATAATCCTCATCCATCTGGTGCGCCTCATCATCGCCGCGCTCGCGCTCGCTGATCTGCTGCTCAAACCGCTTGCGTTGCTCCTCCGGATCGTTCAATTCGCTGAAGGCGTTCCCCAGCTCAAACCCGCCAATATAGAACTCAAACCGCTCCACCCAGTCCGGCTCATCCGGCTTCTGCTTCGATAGCGGCGACACCGCAAGAGGGAAGTCATAAATAATCGTCGGCTGAATCAAATGCTCTTCCGCCACCGCCTCAAATATCTCGGCAATTGCCTTGCCAAGCGGTGCACCTTTGTTTAAATCTATTCGAACTAGCTGAAGAACAGTTTTTAAATGTCCAACCTTTTTAATAGGTTGATCATGTTCCGGAATTCTCTCCTGTATTTGCTGGAGAGGGCTCTTTGGTTGACGGGCCGAATTATCGAGCACTGTTGATAGCCATTTGAGCAGGCGCTCTTTATCATCGAAATCCTCAAAATCTGGCTTTGGCCCGGCTCCTTCTTGCCAGAATTCCTGAATCGCTTCGAGCATCGTGAACTCACGCCAATTAGACTCCGCCAGATCAACCTGTTTCCCATCTTCGTCCCAAAGAGGAATGAGAGTCGTCCCATTAACCTCCATTGCCACGGACGGTATCATATCCTTGGTTAGCTTGATCAAGTCTTTATAATTCGCATACGCCTGGTAGAACTCCAGCATCGTGAACTCAGGATTGTGCTGTGTCGAAATCCCTTCGTTGCGGAAGTTCCGGTTGATCTCATACACACGGTCCAGCCCGCCCACCACCAGCCGCTTCAAATACAGCTCCGGAGCAATCCGCAGAAACAAGTCCGTGTCCAGCGTGTTGTGGTGCGTAATAAACGGCCTCGCCGCCGCGCCGCCCGCGATCGGCTGCATCATCGGCGTCTCGACTTCAATGTATCCCCGCCCATCAAAATACTTCCGGATCGCTGCCAGCACCTTCGCGCGCTTCACAAACACCTCGCGCACGTTGATCTCCGCCGCCGTCCCCTCGTTCAGCGGCGTATTCATGAACAGGTCAACATACCGCTGCCTATAGCGCAGCTCCACGTCCGCCAGCCCGTGATACTTCTCCGGCAGCGCCAGCATCGCCTTCGCCAGAAACGTAATCGTCTCCACATGCGCCGTCAGCTCGCCTGTCCGTGTCCGGAACAGGTACCCGCTCACGCCGATGTGGTCGCCCAGATCCAGCAGCTTGTACAGCTCAAACCCCTGATCGCCCACCGCATCCTTGCGGACATAGATCTGCAACCGCGCGCCAATCTGCTGTAGCTGCGCAAACCCCGCCTTGCCCTGCTGCCGAATCGCCATGATCCGCCCAGCCACCTTCACTTCAACCCTGCTGGCCTCCAGCGCCTCGGCAGCCGTGCCGTCATATTTGCTGCGGATCTCCGCCAGCGAATGGGTGGCGGCAAACGAATTCGGATACGCCTGCTGGCCAAGCGCCTCAATCTGCTTTAGTTTTTCCCGGCGAAGCGCAAAGAGATTGCGCTCAAACTCTGACTCGAACACGTGGCTTCCTTAAATATTCTCGAAAAGTATTTCGATCTATGAACTAGCTCAGTTAAGTATAGCGTTCAGCACTGTGCTCTCCGTGGTGTATAAACAACCAGGAACCCGCACGCATGCCTGAGCACAAGCCCAATCCGAACGCGCCGCTGCATGCACCCAAGCGGACTGAGACCATGCAGTCCATCCTCAAGGCGGAGCGTCTCACCCAGATCGCCTTCGTGCTGCCCGCGGCCGTCCTCATCGGCTGGGGAATCGGCGCCTTGCTCGACAAATGGCTGCATCAGGGCTGGATCTCCATCGTCGGCGTGGTTCTCGGCGCCATCGCCGGCATGGTCGAGGCCATCCGTCAGGCATTCAGGGAAATCTAATAAGCGTCGCCGCATTCGAATGACAGAAGCCAACTCATTCCTCAACTACACTGACGCCGATCTTCGCGCCTCCATGCGTCGCGCCATGCGGCTCACCGTTATTCTGGCCGTCCTGGGAGCCGCCGTCCTCACCATTGCCTTCGGATGGCAGACCGCCGCGCTCTTCCTCGCCGGAGCAATTGTCTCCCTCACCGGAATCTATGAGTGGCAGCAGCTCATCGTCATCGTGAACGCCAAACTCGACAACCAGCAGCCCCCTCGCGCCACCGGCTTCACTCTCATCATGTTCTTTCTGCGCCTGGGTATCGCAGGATTGATCATTTATGCTAGCCTTAGGTGGTTTCACGGATCGCTCTACGCCTTGCTCTCCGGACTTGGGTTAGCGGTAATCGCCCTGACCCTGGAAGCTCTGCGTACTCTGCGATTCCAGTAAAATTGAACAGCAGAAATAATTTACAGGCTGGAATAACCCAACCATGCTACCCCTGATTAATGCGCTTACCGCGCTGCTCAATCACTGGTTTGCCGCCCCCATCGTCGCTGTCATGACGACCTTGGGCATTCATCCCGCGCACCCCACCCACCCCATTACCAACCCGATCACCATGCAGCTCATCGTCATGGCGCTGCTCATCCTCTTTTTCCTCGCGGCGCGCATCTCGCTCAACGTCGAAAAGCCAAACTCCATCCAGCACACGGCTGAATTCATCCACGAGTTTGTCAGCAATCAGGCCGAGCAGGTCATCGGCCACGGCTACGAGCGGTTTATGCCGTTTGTGACTACCATCCTCCTCTTCGTCCTTATCTGTAACTTCTTCGGCTTGCTTCCCGGCTTTGAGACCCCAACCGCCGATCCCGTCGCCCCACTCGGCATCGCCATCCTCACTTTTATCTACTACAACTTCCATGGCGTACGGGTGCAGGGACCATTGAATTACGTAAAGCATTTCGCCGGTCCCATCTGGTGGATCTCCTGGCTCATGTTCCCCATTGAGATCATTTCGCATCTGGCCCGTATCATGTCGCTAACCATCCGTCTTTTTGCGAACATGCTGGCCAGCGACCTGATCACCCTGGTTGCGTTTTCACTAATTCCAATCGTGGTTCCCGTACTCGGCCTGGGCCTGCACTTTGCCGTTTCGCTCATTCAGGCTTATATCTTTATGCTGTTGGCAATGATCTACCTGGCGATGGCCGTTACACACGAAGAGGAAGCAAGCATTTAGCAGGATTTTCCCCGGCGGAGTGCTTCCGCCGCCGGGCGAAACCGCCGTTTAGCGTGAGGGGGCCAGCACGGTGAGCCTCAACCACCCACTGACGGCAATTCATACAGGGAAGCAGGAGACGAAATGCGCAGACTGCAGTATCTTTTCATGACGCTATCAATGTTGTGCCTGGCCACGCCGGCCTTCGCACAATCAGCAGGAGGGGGTTCATCAAGCCTCGTCCCCGTCGGTGCCGGAATCGGCATGGGCATCGCCGCCGGCCTTTGCGGCATCGGACAGGGCCGCGCCGCAGGCTCGGCCTCCGAAGCCGTCGCACGCAACCCAGGAGCGCGCCCCGCAATCATGCTCTTCCTCGTGCTCGGCCTCGCATTCATCGAGTCCCTGTCGCTGTTCACCTTTGTCATCATTCTGCTCAAGGCGAAGTAAGAACCAGGATTTCTCATCCAAAGCAAAAGCCTCCGGTGCGCCGGAGGCTTTTCCGTCTCTGCTTCGCGGCGGACTATTTCTTCGCCACCGCCTGAACGGGAGCAACCGGCGCTGCAACCGCGGCCGGGCCGAACGCCGCATTCGCCGCGTCCCGCGCCCGCGCCAGCACCTGCCCCGGATCTACGCCCAGGACCAGCGTTGCCGCCACCGTGCAAATCAGCGCGATCAGCAGTGGCGTAGTCATGCACGGAATCGACACCATCGGAGCATTCTCCTTCGGCTTGGTGTACAACACCAACGCCGCCCGCAGATAGTAGAACGCCGCAATGCCGCTGTTGATCAGGCCCAGGATCGCCAACCACACATACCCCGCGTGAATGGCCGCCGTAAACGCATAGAACTTGGCGAAGAACCCTCCGGTAAAGGGAATCCCGATCAGCGAAATCAGAAAGAACGCCATCGCTCCGCCCAGCAGCGGCGAGCGGAACGCTAGCCCGCGATAATCTTCCACCAGCGTCAGCCGGTCGTCGTAGCCGCCCACATGGCTGATCACGACAAAGATGCCCACGTTCATCGCCGCATAGGCCACGGCATAGAAGCTTGCCGCCGCAATCCCTTCAGCGGAGAACGCCGTGAACGCCACCAGCAGGTAGCCCGCGTGCGCAATCGACGAGTACGCCAGCATCCGCTTGATGTTCTTCTGCCGCAGCGCACCGAGGTTGCCCACAAACATCGACAGTACCGCCAGCCACCACAGCAGCGGCACCCAATGCCCGTGCAGCACAGGGAAGGCGATGTAGACGATCCTCAGCAGCACTGCGAACGCCGCCATCTTCGGACCTGTGGACATCAGCGCCACCACCGGCGACGGCGAGCCCTCATACACGTCCGGCGTCCACACCTGGAACGGAGCAGCCGATACCTTGAACGCCAACCCAATCAGGATCATCGCCAGTCCGGCCACCGCTAGCTTCGGCGTCGCGCTCGCAGTCAGCAATCCCGCAATTGCCTCAATCTTCGTCGTGCCCGTCGCGCCAAACGTCAGAGCAATGCCGTACAGAAAGAACGCCGTCGCAAACGACCCCAGCAGGAAATACTTGATCGCCGATTCCGGCCCCTTTGCCGTATTCTTCCTGAACCCCGCTAGGATGTACGTCGAGATCGACGAAATCTCCAACCCGATGAACACCAGCAGCAGCTCTACCGCGCACGTCATGAACAGCATGCCAACCGTGCCGAAAGCCACAAGCGCGTAGAACTCACCCATGCCCTCCGTCTTGGCCTTCGTTGCGTCCAGCGTAATCAGCAGGCACACCAGCGAAATCCCGCACAGCAACACATGAAAGAACACGCTGAAGGCGTCCGTCCGCACTGTGCCGAAAAACGCCGTACCCGCCGGCAGCCGATACTGATAAAGACTCGCCGCCAGCGCCGCAATCACGCCAATCACCGCCAGCCAGCCCAGCGGCCGCCGCGACTTTCCCTTCGCGATCAGCGGCTCGGCCAGCATGATGATCACGCCTGTAATTGTGAGGATTACCTCAGGGAGAATGCGAAGAATTTGGGGTGTTGTGTTCATCGCTTCTCCATCATGGAAATTGTGTGCGTTGTCGGCGTCGCCAGGTTCGCCACGCCCTGATCAATCGCACGTATCCAGTACGGCGAAAGCACGCCCATCGCCAGCATCAGCACCGCCATTGGCCACAACAGCACATGTTCGCGGGCCGTCAAATCGCCCATCGCCTGTTGCGTCACCATCTTCGACTCCGGCCCGTAAAAGATCTTCTGAGTCATCGTCAGCATGTAGCCCGCGCTCAGAATCACGCCCAGTGTCGCCGCCAGCACCCAGCCCGGATGCGTGTGGAAGCTTCCGCTCAGCACCAGGAACTCGCCCACAAAGTTATTGAACAGCGGCAGCCCCACAACCGCCAGGCTCGTAATCACAAACAGCGTCGCCATCATCGGCAGCTTGGCCGCCAGCCCGCCGTAGCGCTCCATGTCATAGGTTCCATACCGCTCATGCAGAAAGCCTGCCAGCGCCAGCAGTGCCGCGCCCGACACGCCTTCATTAATGAACTGATACACAGCGCCGTCCAGCCCTGACAGCGAGAAGCAGAAGATACCCAGCGTGCAGAAGCTCAACGCGCTCAGCGTGGCATAGGCAATCAGTCGTTTTATGTCCGTCTGCACCAGCGCAATGCTCGCGCCGTACAGGATTCCGATCACCGCCAGCACCACCATCAATGGCGCAATCTCGCGCGCCTGGGCAGGGAACAGCCCTAGGTTGAAGCGAAGGATCGAGTACAGCCCCAGCTTTCCGGCAATCACCATCGCCATCGCCGTCGGCGCATCGCTGATCGAGTCGCTCAGCCAGCCATGCAGCGGAAAGACCGGAACCTTCACCGCGAACGCCAACAGGAAGGCCAGCGCCGCCCACCATAAAGCATTCGGCCCAAACATCCCGCCGTTTGCTGCCAATATCTGCTTCAGCGCCGGATACTCAAACGTTCCCGTCTTCGCATACAGCCACAGAATCGCAACCAGGAGCAGTGCCGAAGGAATAAAGGTATACAGGAAGTACTTGACTGCCGTTCTCGGTCCTCGCTCGCGCCCGAACATGGCAATCAAAATCGCCATGGGAATCAGCGACAGCTCCCAGAACGCGTAATAAAGGAAGATGTCCAGCGAAACGAAGATGCCGATCATCGCCGTCTGCTGCAAGAGGAAGAAGAAGTAGTACTCCTTCGTGCGCGTCGCGATCACGCGCCAGGAAACCAGTACGCCAACAACCGCCAGGAACCCCGTCAGTACCACCAGCCACATCGACAACCCGTCCACGCCCAGGTGGTAGCGGATCGCCGGACTGGTAATCCACGCCTGGTTCTCAACAAACTGGAAGCCCTTTTGCCCATACGCAAAGTGCGCAGGCAGATGTAGCGTCAGCAAAAACGTCACGACCGAGACAAACAGCGCCCACCATCGCACCAGACGTCCGTTCCGTGGCAGCAATGCGACAACAAACGCGCCCGCCGCGGGCCAGAATGTCATCAGCGTCAAGATGTGGTCAGTCAACACGAATCCGTTCCTTCCAGCTTTCTATCGCAGTCCAAAATGTGCCGTGAACCCAAAGTAGGTCACAATCAGCAGGACTGCCGCGCCCAGCGCCAGCCATCCCGCATACGAGCGAATGTTGCCCGACTGTACCCGTTGCACAATCGCCCCAAAACCCTGCGCTGCATATGCGCCGCCGTAGGTCGCCCCACCAATTACACCTGTGTCCAGCAGACCCTGCAGCAGGTACTTCGAGACGATCAGCAACGGAGTCACAATCAGCGCGCCGTAAATCTCGTCCACCCAGTACTTGTGCGCAACTAGCGCATACACGCCGCGAATCTTCCCCGTCAGCACCTCCGGCAGTTCTGGCTTCGCAAAGTACAGCAGGTGCGCAAAGAACCACCCCAGTCCTGCCGTTAGCGTAGAAACCGCCGCCAGCGTCAGCGCCAGCTGGGACGACCCTTCACGTCCCGAGCCCAGCAACGGATCGAGGAAGTGCCCAATGGCATTGTGCCCGCCCATCGCCTCGGGAATGCCCAGCCAACCGCCAATCAGCGACAAAATGCCCAGCACAATCAGCGGCAGCGTCATCACCCACGGACTCTCATGGATGCCTCCATGTCCGTGCCCTTCCGGCTCAGCTTCCAGCACAAGTTTCGACGTGGAGCTTGCGTGAACCGCTGCGCCATGTTCTGCAAGAGAAGCCCCCTTGTAACGCGTCTCGCCGAAGAAGGTCATGTACCACAGCCGGAACATATAGAAGGAGGTCAGCCCCGCCGTCACCAGCCCAACAAACCACAGCAGCTTCCCGCCCGGCGATAGAAATGTCTGGTACAGAATCTCGTCCTTGCTGAAGAACCCGGCAAACGGGGGTATGCCGGAAATCGCAAACACTGCCGAAGTCATCGTCCAGAACGTGATTGGCATCTTCTTCCATAGCCCGCCCATCACCCGCATGTCCTGCTCGCCGTTCAGCGCATGGATCACAGATCCGGCCGCAAGGAACAACAGCCCTTTGAAGAACGCATGCGTCACCAGATGAAAGATGCCCGACGCGTACGAAGCTACGCCGCACGCCAGGAACATGTACCCCAACTGCGAAACCGTCGAGTAGGCCAGTACGCGCTTGATGTCCGTCTGCACAATGCCCATCGTCGCCGCAAAAAACGCCGTCGCTACGCCGATAATCGCCACCACCGTCAACGCCAGCGGCGATCGGTTAAAGATCACATGCGTGCGCGCAATCATGTACACGCCCGCTGTCACCATCGTTGCCGCGTGAATCAGCGCCGAAACCGGCGTCGGGCCTTCCATCGCGTCCGGCAGCCAGACATACAGCGGAATCTGCGCCGACTTGCCCGTCGCGCCCAGCAGCAGGAACAGCGCAATCGCCGTCAAAAACCCGCCCTGCCACTCCGGATGCTGCGCGACCTGCGCAAAGATCGTGCTGAAGTCCAGCGTCCCGAAGTGCCAGATCAGCAGAAACAGCGCAATCAGGAACCCGAAGTCGCCAATGCGGTTCACTACAAACGCCTTTTTCCCCGCATTCGCCGCCGATGTCCGCAGGTAATAGAACCCGATCAGCAGGTACGATGCTAGGCCTACGCCTTCCCAGCCCACAAACATCAGCAGGAAGTTCTCCGCCAGCACCAGCGTCAGCATGAAGAACATAAACAGGTTCAGGTACGCGAAGTAGCGCCAGTAGCCCTCTTCATGCCCCATGTATCCCACAGAAAAGACATGAATCACAAACCCCACGCCGGTCACCACCAGCAGCATCACCATCGACAGGTGATCGAGTTGGAGGTCAAACCCTGCGCGGAATGCGCCTGTCTGAATCCACGTGCCTGCATGCTCAATGTAGGGCAGGGAAATGCCGTTCAGCCGGAACCAGATGTCCGCGACCTGTGCAAAGGGAATCAGCGTCGCAACAAGCGCAATCGCGGTTACCAGGGCCTTGGGCAGCTTGCGGCCCAGAAGGCCGTTCAATACGAAACCCGCGAACGGTATCACGGGAATCAGCCACAGATGGAGCGAACTGTTCATGATCTCTCGAATTACAGTTTCATCAGGTCGACCTGGTCGACGTTAAGCGTATTCCGCGCGCGGAAGATCGCAATAATGATTGCCAGGCCCACGGCGGCCTCAGCCGCTGCGACCACCATCACAAAAAAGACAAAAATCTGCCCGCTCACCTGGTGCCACTGGTGCGCAAAGGCCACAAAGGTCAGGTTGACTGCGTTCAACATCAGCTCAATCGACATAAACACGCTGATGATGTTTCGCTTGATCAGGAACGCTGCAACTCCAATGCAGAAGAGAATCGCAGCAAGAATCAGGTAGTAGGAGATCGGAACCATCGCTCAGTGCTCCCTCCTCGCTAGAGCCACAGCGCCAAGAATCGCCACAAGAATCAGGACCGAAGTCACCTCAAACGGCAACAGCAGGTCGCGGAACAGCACTCTGCTCAAATCACTGGTCGTCACAATGTAGTCGCCCAGTTTCGCCGTGCTCAGTGACTTGCTGTTGGAGAGGAAGATATACGCCAGCGCCGCAAACAGCGCTGCCGCTCCCGGAATCCCGATTGCATACGCCGCCTTGCTGCCGTGCGTCCGCTCCTCGCTGCCTGCGTTCAGCAGCATGATCACGAAGGTAAACAGCACCATGATCGCCCCGGAGTACACAATCACCTGCGCCGCCGCTAGAAACTCCGCGCCCAGCAGCAGATACAGCACCGCCAGCGAACTCATCACCACAATCAGCGAGAGCGCTGCATTAATCGGATGGCGCTGGAACAGGAGATTCAACGCTCCCGCTACGCACAGACCGCCAAATATGATGAACAGAACCAGATGCATGTCTTCAGTCGCTCACTTGACAACACTGCACAAAACAACGGTTAACAGGCACAGCCAAAACGTGGCGGCGCGGCCATGGCCGCCCCACGTTACGCTGCGTGAAACGCAAGCCAGAGGCTGGTCGCAAGAATGTTTGCGATGGCCAAAGGCATAAGAAACTTCCAGCCAAAACCCATCAGTTGGTCATAACGGAAGCGCGGCAGCGTGCCCCGCACCCAGATATAAAGAAAAAGAAAACAGAAGACCTTCGCGACGAACCAGAACACCGGCAGCAGCGCCTCGCCAACCACGCCACCCAGGTCCGCCGGAAACCAATGACCAAATGGGCTCGTCCATCCCCCCAGGAACAGCAGTGTCGCCACGCAACCCACCGTGATCATGTTTGCGTACTCGGCCATAAAGAACATCGCGAATTTCATCGAGCTGTATTCGGTGTGGTAGCCCGCCGTCAGCTCGCTCTCGGCCTCCGGCAAATCAAACGGCGTGCGGTTGGTCTCGGCAAACGCCGCCGTCAGATAAATAAAGAACGCGACAAACTGGAATCCGCCGAACACGTTCCAGCTCACGATCCCGTGTCGCGCCTGCAGGTCCACAATCTCCCGCAGCCGGAATGACTGCGACACCAGGATCACACCGATCACTGACAGACCCAGCGCCAATTCGTAGCTGATCACCTGCGCGCTCGCGCGCAGCGCGCCCAGCAGCGAGTACTTGTTGTTCGACGACCACCCCGACAGCGCAACCCCGTATACACCGACCGACGTGATACCCAAAATCACCAGCAGCCCGATGTTGATATCGGATATCTGAAACAGGTCCACGCCGTGATACTTGATGTTCGCCCCAAAGGGAATCATAGAGATCGACAACAATGCGCAGCTCAGCGCAATAACCGGAGCCGCAATGTACAGTGGCTTGTACACCCCCGTCGGCATCAGGTCTTCTTTTAGAAACAGCTTGATGCCATCCGCCAGCGGCTGCAGCAGTCCGAAAGGCCCCACGCGGGTCGGTCCCCAGCGGTTTTGGATCCGCCCCACAACCTTGCGCTCCAGCAGAACCGTATAGGCAACCGCAGTCAGCAGGATCACTGTGACCACTGCAACCTTCAGTACGCTCAGCAGTAAAAAAATCCAGAAATTGACTTCCACAAGGCCTTCCCAGAGTTTCGTTAGTCCGCCGCTGTTTCCGCGGGCTTCGTTACAGTCGTGTGCGACGCCAGCACTTCCTTCAGCTTCGCGCTGTAATTGCCCAGCGTGCCGGAGGTGTAAAGCCCGTCATTCGCGGGCAACACCATGTCGCGCCGCGTCGCGCCGATGTCAATCTGCACCAGCTCTGATTTCAAATGCTCGTCATTACCGGCGAGTAAATTCAGCCGCGGAACGTTGTACGCTGGCACCAGCCGCTGAATCTCATCAAAAATCGCAAACGGATCAAACGGACTCAGCTTCAGTTCCAGATGGTGCGCTACAAGCCATACCGCGTGCCGGTCCGCTTCCCCCGACTGCGCTCCGCGCGTCTGCCCCACATCGGCGCGTACCCCGCGTCCAAACGGAACCATGCTCTTCGGCGCTGCGCCCATCTTTTCCGCCAGCCGCACGATCAACTCAAAGTCCGCGCGCGTTCCGGCCTTGTCTGCAGCTTTCTTCACCAGTTGCAGATCGCCGTAGGTATTGGTCACCGTGCCGGCCTTCTCATACAGGTTCGCAGCAGGGAAGACTACATCCGCAAGTACCGCCGTCTCCGTCAGGAACATGTCCTGCACCACGAGGAACGTATCCTTCAGCGCCGCAGCATCAATCCCATACCGCGCCACCGGATTCGCACCCACTACATACATCGCCGCCAGTTCGCCGCGTCCCGCCGCATCGAACATCTGCACCAGATCAAGACCAGGCTCTGCGGGCAGGGAATTGCCGTATTCCCCGGCAAACTGCGCCGCCTTGTCTACCGGAACATACCCCGGCAGCAGATCGGGCAGCACGCCCATGTCCGCCGCGCCGCGCGAATTCGCATAGTCGCCCAGGCACGCGAACTTCACATTGGGTAGCGACAGCCCGAACGCGACCAGCGCCTGAATATCGCGCCCTCGGAACTCCGATCCGAACACAATCAGCAGCGAGTCTTCCTTCTTCACCTCATCGCGGAACGCCGCCGTCGCGTCATCGCCCTTAAATGCGCCGTCCTTGCCCGCCAGATACTCCACAAACTGCGCATACCCGGTCTGCGGAACCGTCACCGCTGCCTTCGCCTGCCGCCGCAGCTTGATGTCCCGGTGATTGGCCACATAAATCCGCGCATGGTTCAGCCGTACATTCGTGCGAATCTGCCACGCCAGAGCCGGGTGCTGCTCCGTCGGATCATTCCCCAGTAGCAGAATCGCTGGAGCCGTCACAAAGTCGCGCAGGCTCGCCTCGCGCCCCGCATGGCCCTTCAGCGCCGCAGCAAACGCTGCATAATCCGCCGTCCGGTGATGATCGATGTTGTTTGTCCCCAGCACCGAGCGCGCAAACTTCTGCAGCAGATAATTCTCTTCGTTCGTCGTGCGGTTGGACCCGATCACGCCGATTGCCTTGCCGCCCTTCGCGTCGCGCGCTTCCCGCAGCCCGCGCGCCGCAAAGTCCAGCGCCTCCTCCCAGCTCACCGGAGCCAGCTTTCCGTCTGCCTGCCGCACCAGCGGCTTGGTCAGCCGCTCCGTGTGGTTGGCAAAGTCAAACGCGTAGCGGCCCTTGATGCACAGGAAGTCGCCGTTCATTCCGCTCTTGTCGCGGTTGTTCCCGCGAATAATCTCCGACCCATCGGCAGCAGTCCGCACGCCCAGCGTGGTCTTGCAGCCGTCCCCGCAGTGCGTGCACACCGTCGCGACGTGATTCATCTCCCATGGCCGCGTGTGGTACCGGTAGGTGTCCGACGTCAGCGCGCCCACCGGGCAAATGTCAATACACATGCCGCATTCTTCGCAGTTCAAATGGTCGCTGCCGTTCGGAGCAATCACGCTCCGGGCGCCGCGGCTCTCGACGGCGAGGGCCCACACGTCCATGCCTGCGCCGCAGACGGCAACACACCGATAGCAGAGAATGCAGCGCGGGCGGTCGTAGTAAACCACCGGCGACCATTGCTGCTCATCGCGGTGCTGCTTGATTTCGACGTATTTTGATTCACCCGCGCCGTACTTGAAGGTCATGTCCTGCAGCTCGCACTCGCCGCCCTTGTCGCACACCGGGCAGTCCAGCGGATGGTTCCCCAGCAGCAGCTCAATCGTGGCCTTGCGCGCCTGCCTGACCTCATCCGTATCCGTGTAGACCACCATGCCCTCGGTTACCGGAGTTGTGCACGCAGTCTGTAGCTTTGGAACCTTCTCCAGCCGCACGGTGCACATACGGCACGCTGCCTGAACGGCAAGATGGGGATAATAGCAGAAAGCCGGAACTTCAATGCCGGCTGCCTTGCAGGCCTCAATCAGCAGAGTGCCCGCGGGCGCGGTCAACTTCTTGCCATCGACGGTAAATGTTACGTCAGCCATTCCAATCCTTTTCCTCGTGCTACACCAGCGCTGCTTCTTCCTCGCGCGCGTGCTTGTAGGGACAGCCCTTGCCGTTCAGGTGGTCTTCAAATTCTTTGCGAAACTTCTGTACAAACCCGATCGTCGGCATCGCCGCCGCGTCGCCCAGCGGACAGAACGTCCTGCCCAGCATGTTCTCCGCCAGATAGCGAATGTTGTCGATGTCCTTGTCCACCGCGCCGCCGGCATGCAGCCGCCCAATCGACTTCTTCAGCCAGTCCGTACCCTCGCGGCAGGGAATGCACCATCCGCAGCTCTCATGCTGGTAGAACTGGATCGTCCGCAGCGCGAACTCCACAATGCACACCGTTTCGTCCAGCACCACAATTCCGCCCGAACCGAGCATCGTTCCCGCCTTGCCCATCTGGTCAAAGTCCAGGCCCACATCAATCTCATCGGCTGTCATTACCGGCGTCGACGACCCGCCCGGCACCACCGCCTTCAGCTTCTTGCCGCCACGAATGCCGCCCGCGACGTCGTAAATCGCCTTCTTCAGGTTGTAGCCCATCGGCAGCTCATACACGCCCGGGCGCTCCACATGCCCGCTGATGCCGAACAGCCGCGTGCCGCCGTTGCGTTCCGTACCCAGCTTTGCGTACGCCTCGCCGCCCATCAGCATAATGTGCGGCACGCTCGCAATCGTCTCGGCATTATTGATGACCGTCGGCCCGCCGTATAGTCCAACCACAGCGGGGAAGGGAGGCTTGATGCGCGGCACTCCGCGCTTGCCTTCCAGCGACTCCATCAGTGCCGACTCTTCGCCCACCTCATAAGCGCCCGCTCCGGTCTGCGTCACTACGTCAAAATCAATGCCCGAGCCGAAGATATTTTTCCCCAGAAAGCCCTTCGCATACGCATCGGCAACGGCCTTTTCCATGATCTTCAGCAGGTAACGATACTCGCCGCGCAGGTAGATGAACCCCAGCTTTGCCCCGATCGCGATGCCCGCGATCATCGTGCCTTCAATTACCGCATGCGGATCGTACAGAAAGATCAGGTGGTCCTTGCACGTGCCCGGTTCGCTCTCGTCGCCGTTCACCAGCACATACTTCGGCTTCTCCGACTGCTTCGGCACAAACGACCACTTCAGGCCGGTCGGGAAGCCCGCTCCGCCACGCCCGCGCAGTCCTGAGGCCTTCATCTCAGCGATGATCCATTCCGGCCCCTTGGCAATCGCCGCCTGTACAGCCTTGTAGCCGTCCAGCGCAATGTACTTCTCAATGTCCGTCGCGCCCAGTCCAAAGCGGCGCGAGGTGATCTTGACCTCGTCGGGATGCGAAACCAGTCTCGGCATGCCTACACCGTCTCCTTTCCGCGCCCGGCCTTGTAGTCATCCAGGATCTGGTCCATCTTCTCCGGCGTCAGCTCATCGTAAAAGTCGTAGTTCACCTGGATCGCTGGGGCCCAGCAGCACGCGCCAATACACTCCACTTCTTCCAGTGAGAACAGCCCGTCCGCCGTCACCTCTTTGTGATCAATCCCCAGCCGCTTCTTGCAGTGCTCCAGAATCCCGTACCCGTCCCGCAGCATGCAGCTGATGTTCGTGCACACCTGCACGTTGTACTTGCCTGCCGGCTTTGTCCGCAGCATCGAGTAATAACTCAGCACGCTCTCCACATCGTTCTCGCGAAGCCCAAGCCGTTCCGCAACCTCAGCCACCACCTCTTTCGAGATGTAGCCCACCTCATCCTGCGCATATAGCAGCATGGGTACCAGCGCCGAGCGCCGCATCGGATACAGCGTCACCAGCTTGTCAAACCGTGCCGCAAGTTCCGGTGAAAATATCGTCTTCTTTTCCGTTGCCAACGCTCACTCCCACTCAACAACTTATTCAAATGCCTTTGCGGTAAACGCCTCCGCCGCAACTTCCAACTCCAGCTTTCCCCGCCGGTCGCTCATTACCACCCGGCTGTTCTCATCGAACTCAAACTTCCCGCGCTCCAGCACCCGGTCCGGCCCCGGATCATCTTCATAGACCGTCCAGCTTCCGCCGCCGCTTGCCGTGTCAAACTCCAGCTCCAGCGTCTTGCCCTCGCCGCCTCGCAGCGTCAGGTGACCGCCTTCGCCTGTATCCACCAGCGCATGCTCGCTCACCGGCTTGGCCAGATCATGGCCGGCCACATACGACCGAATCAGCGCTGCAAACGAAATCCACAACTCCGCATTTATCCGCGCATCGACCACCCGCGTTGTTGCGGAGCCTTGACTCACCGGTCAATCTCCCCTAACACAATATCGATGGACCCGATCACCGCCACTACATCCGCTATCAGCCGTCCTTCGCACATCTTCTGCAGCGCCTGCAGCGTCGCAAACGACGGGTTTCGCATGTGCACCCGATAGGGCTTGGCCGTCCCGTCGCTCACCACGTAGTAGCCCATCTCGCCGCGCGGCGACTCCACTCCCTGGTAAACCTGTCCCGCCGGAACCGTGAATCCCTCCGTCACAATCTTGAAGTGGTAGATCAGCGATTCCATCTGGGTCTTCATCTTCTCGCGGTCCGGCAGTACCACCTTCGGCGCATCCGCCTTGATCGGCCCTTCCGGCATGCCGTCCAGCGCCTGCTGGCAAATCTCCACCGACTCGCGCATCTCCTCAATGCGGACGATATACCTCGCCCACACGTCGCAGTCATCCGATACCGGAACCCTGAATTGGAACTTCTCGTAGCTCGAGTAGGGCATGTCGCGCCGCAGGTCCCAGTCCACGCCTGATGCCCGTAGCGGCGGTCCGGTCACACCCAGCGCAATCGCATCTTCCGCAGAGAGATGACCCACGCCCTTGAGCCGTCCCATCCAGATCGGATTGCCAGTCAGCAAATTCTGGTACTCGTCAATCTTCTCCGGCATCGTCTTGATGAACCTCTGGATCCACTCGAACAAATCCAGCGGAGGCTCCAGCGCCAGCCCGCCCACGCGGAAGTATGACGTCATCATCCGCTGCCCGCTCACCGCCTCCAGAATGCGCAGAATCTCTTCACGCTCGCGGAAGCAGTACAAAAACACCGTCAGCGCGCCAATATCCATCGCGTGCGTGCCCAGCCATACCAGATGCGAGTTCAGCCTCGTCAGCTCATTCAGCAGCACGCGAATCCACTGCGCCCGCTCCGGAATCTCGATCCCGAGCAGCTTTTCAACTGCCAGGCAATACGCCAGATTGTTGGTCAAAGGGCAAAGGTAGTCGATGCGGTCCGTCATCGGAACCACCTGCTGGTAAAACTTCGCTTCGCAGGTCTTCTCAATGCCCGTGTGCAGGTACCCGATGTCCGGCACCACCTTCAGCACCGTCTCACCATCAATCTCAATCACCAGGCGCAGAACGCCATGCGTTGAAGGATGCTGCGGTCCCATGTTCAGGACCATCGTCTTGTCCTTCGGACCTTCTTCCGGACGCGGCTTGATCAGGTCGGCGGTCTCAACAAAATGTGCCAGGTCAGCCATCAGCGATACCCCTCCACCGGATAGTCCTTACGCAGCGGATGACCCTCCCACTCCTCCGGCATCATGATGCGGCGCAACCCGGGATGCCCGTTAAACCGCACCCCAAACAGGTCCCACACCTCGCGCTCATAGAAGTTGGCCGAGGGCCATACCGGTGTGATGCTGTCGATCGTGCAGTCAATCGTCTCCACCGGCGCCACCAGCCGCACCCGCTCCTTCAGCTTGTGCGAAAGGATGTGATACACCACGTGGAACCGCGGCTCGCTCGGATACCAGTCCACGCACGTCACATCTTCAAGAAAGTTGTAGCCCGCCTGCTGTACCACGCTCGCAGCCTCGCGAATGTGGTCCTTCGCAATGGTCAGCGTCAGCTCATCGCGATCATATTGCGCGTCGAGAATCGCGTCGGGTATGGCATTGAGTAGGGAAGAGACAGCCCGGTTTCGCGCATGGGCCTCAAGAACAGCGTCTTTGTCGAGCAGTGTCATCGCGTCCTATAAATCGGTTTTGTCCTGACCCCAGTCGAGGATGCCCTTTTTCCAGATGTAGAAAAATCCCACCAGCACAAAGCCGAGATAAACCAGCATCTCCCAGAAGCCGAAAAACCGCGAGCCTGTCACCGCAGGTAGCTGGCGATAAATAATTGCCCAGGGAAACATGAAGACCACTTCCACATCGAACAGGATGAACAGCATCGCGACCATGTAAAAGCGGACAGAAAAACGTCCCCGCGCATCACCCTCGGCGGGAACTCCGCACTCATACGCCGCTAGCTTTGATTTGCTGTCGCGATGCCGTCCGATAAACCGGGACACTGTCGCTATCCATGCGCCGAGCCCGACCGCCACCAGCACTTGCAGCATCAGCGGAATGTAGTTCCATGAATAAGGATGGGATTGCATGACAGCTCAGCTCGCCTCAGGATGGGAACGTCGAACGGGTACTCTCTGACTCTAGTTTCTCTACTGTCAAGAGTCAAGTTTTGAACGGGATATCCTCCGTAAACTCTGTGATGCAGCGGCAGCAATTTCGGCATCGTCAATCTTCATTGAAAATTATCCGCGTCCCGGCCCTCGCAACGCGCATCATGACAACGAAAGCGGACCCACAACAACACAACCTCTGAGGAATGATTCATGGACAAATACGCCATCTGGGCATCGTTGCAAGCCAAGCCGGGTAAGGTAGCTGAAGTCGCCGAATTCCTGAAGTCCGCCCTTCCGCTCGTACAGGCCGAGCCGCAAACCAACGCATGGTTCGCCGTTCAAATGGGTCCGTCGAGCTTCGGCATCTTCGATACCTTCGCCGCCGAGTCAGGCCGGGAAGCCCATCTCGCCGGCCAGGTCGCCGCAGCCCTCATGGCCAAAGCGCCCGACCTGCTTGCCGAGCCGCCCAAAATCCACAAAATCGACGTCCTCGCCTCCAAGCCCGGCAAATAATTTAACAAAGTGCAACAATGTCCGCATGACCAGATGCGCACACCTTGACCCCGCGCAGGGCCACGTCAAAAACGTCGCCCCGCGCACCCCCGACGGCTGCGAAGAATGTCTTAAGAAAGGTGATCGCTGGGTGCATTTGCGCTTGTGTCTCGAATGTGGTCACGTCGGCTGCTGCGATTCATCCAAAAACAAGCACGCCACAAAACACTTTCATGCCACCAAACATCCCATCATGCGCTCCTTCGAGCCCGGCGAGAACTGGGGCTGGTGCTACATCGATGAGATCCAGGTGAACGTTAGCCGATAACTCAACAGACCCTGTCCCGGCCTCCGAAAGCAGCAATTACCCGCACAGTGTCGCGATTCCGCACACATTCGCCCCTCTGTCCTCGTCAAAATAATGCTGGTCCAGTACGCGGCCGATAACGTTGACATCGGAGGATGTACCTGTGGCCACTCAGATATTCGATTCGAATCACCCCGCCCTGCCCTCCCGTCAGGCGCACGCTGAATTCGAGGCTGAATTCGAAACCGAGCAGTCCGAGCCCGAACAACCCGGAGGCATTTTCATCGGTCTCTTCTACGCCCTTCTCTTCGACGTCTTCCTCGTGCTTCTCTTCGTCGGAGCGTGGGAGCTCTGGCGCGTCCTGCGCTAGTTTTGCAATCTGTCAAGCCTCAAGCTTTTCTCCGGTACCAGGCTAACTTTCTGTCCTGCCTTGCGCTTCACGCACTGGAAACGTCATTTGACGCTTCGATAAGGACAATGTTGTATCCCTCCGGATCATGCAACGCAGCCCAGGAACGCCGCTGACTTTCGCCTTCCGGCCTGATCGCAACAAACTTCTCCTTCCCCACGCGGCGAATGGTTTCCGCAAGATCGGCAACCTCAAGAAAGATCACGGCCTTGTCGCGCGATGGGTAAGATTCAACGCCTTTACGCTCTAGGCAGACAAAAATGTCTCCGACACCGAATTGCGCATGATGGCCTTCCTCTTCATCCAGCAATTTGCAGCCGAGCGTATTTCCGTAGAATTGCTTTCCTTCCTCAAGGTCGTCGAAATATAACTCGACACCGACAACGCGCGCACTGATGCTGCGTTCGCCCACCATGCAGACCTCCTGGGAAGTGTGCAGTCAGGTTTTACTGATCGTTCCAGATGAGCAGCTCTGCACTCCCACACATCTTGATACATTCAAAACATGCATCTCGTCATCAACGGCAGCCAGCGCGAATTTCCATCGCTCGCCCAATCCTCCACCGTCGCTGACCTCATCGCCGCGCTTGAACTCAAAAGCGACCGCGTCGCCATTGAACACAACGGAGCCATCGTCCGCCGCGACGCATGGCCCTCCACTCCCATCCACGCTGGAGACAAATTCGAGGTTGTCCACTTCGTTGGCGGCGGAACAGATTAGTCCCGCTCTCGCTCCTCGTCCTTTGGCTTCATTTTCCACGCCACTGCCAGAATCCCTACAAACACTCCGCCAGCGGGAATCCCCAGCACCAGAATGCCGCGCCGCATCCCCTCGCGCTCCTTTGCTGGCGCGCCAGCCGTCGTGTCCCGGCACAAACTGCAACCCTGCGCCCGGCACGGTGCAGGTAGCCACAACGCAGCGCCCAGCGCTGCCACCGCCAGCAGCCGCCTCACCACCAAACCGCCCTCATTGGAAGAAAACAAGCAGAGCAAACAGGAAGGCCCAGAACAAGCCCATCGTATGCCAGTACCACGAGACTGAGTCCACGGCAATCTGCCGGAACTCCACCTTCTTCAGCGTGAACAACCCTACCAGCGCCGCAATCAGCGCCGCTATGCCCAGCAGCAGATGCAGCCCATGGATGCCGGTAATCAGATAGAAAAAGTGGCTGCTCGGGTCGGGCGACGACAGCAGGTAGCCCTGCCGCACCAGCTGTTCCCACGCCACCCATTGCCCCGCCAGAAAGGTCAGCCCCAGCACCAGCGTCGCAGCCAGCCACGGAGCCGCACGCTTCACCGCAGGCCGTCCCAGCCCCAGCCATTCCTCCATCACATCGATCTCGTGGAAAAGCTGCCGACGGGCCATCTCCATTGTCACGCTGCTCAACAGCAGCACCGCCGTATTCAGCCACAAAATCGGAGGCACCGCCAGCGGACGCCAGTCGCTCGTGAAGTTGTTGTAGGCATCGAAGTGGCCCGCGCTCTGGCGCACAAAAAACGCGCTCACCAGCGCGACAAAGAACATTAAATCGCCCGAAAGCGCAAACATGACCCCAAGCCGGTACCTGATCAGCAGTTCGCGTGGACCGCGCCGCCCGTGCGGGTGGTTGTCCCAGTTCTCTCCGTCACCGCCTCCGCCGGTAGGCCGGCGGTCATAGGGTGGTTTGCCGCCGATCCCGGTGTCTTTGCGTTCAACATCAACCGGATTCCGAGTGAAGGTCGCTGGCATGCCCCGACTCCCTCTTCCCCAACAGCTTACTCCAGTTTCGGCGCACTTTCCCACTGCGGGTGAAAGCCGCCTTCGCCCTGCGGTAACTCGTACTCGTAAGGCCCCGCCTCAATGCGAGTTGGCGCCGTTCCATTCGCCCACTCCAGGGTCGTGGATTGCCAGGGATTTTCCCCAGCAACCCGTCCCCGGCGTGCACTCACGAACACATTCCACAGGAAAACGAGTTGCACCGCCGCTAAAAGCAGCGCTGAATATGTGATGCCGCGCTCGACCGGAATGAGTGCTGCAAAATTTGTAGCAGGCCCGGCAAGCCGGTCGTAGTGCCGCGGCTCACCCGCCAGTCCTGCAAAGTGCATCGGCAAAAACGTCCCATACGCCGCAATCAGGCTCACCCAGAAGTGCACCTTGCCCAGCGCTTCATTCATCAGCCGCCCCGTCATCAGCGGAAACCAGTAGTACACCCCTGCAAAGACCCCGAACACCCCTGCCATCGCCATAATCAGATGAAAATGCGCCACCACAAAGAAAGTGTTATGCAGATAAGCATCCAGCGCCGGCTCCGCCAGCAGCGGGCCGCTCAGCCCGCCCACAATAAAGAACGAAAGGAACCCCAGCGCAAACAGCATCGGAGTCTGCAGCCGCAACCCGCCGCCCCACAGCGTCGCCAGCCAGCCAATCACTTCCACCGTGCTCGGAACCGCAATCGCCATCGTCACCATCGCAAACGCCGTCCCGGCATACGGATTCATCCCGCTCACAAACATGTGATGGCCCCACACCGCCAGCCCCAGTAGTCCGATCGCCACCAGCATGCCCGCCATCATCTTGTACCCGGCCACGCGCCGCCGCGTGAAGTTGGCAAAAAGGGAAGTGGCCAGCCCCATCCCCGGCAGCACCGCGATGTACACCTCCGGGTGCCCGAAAAACCAGAACAGGTGCAGCCACAGCAGCGGCGAACCATCCCCATGCCCCACCACGCGCCCGTTAATCATGTCGTTCATCGGGATGAAAAAGCTCGACCCGAAGTGCCGATCGCTGAACAACAACACCACCGCCGCCAGTAGCACCGCAAACGCCAGCAGCGTCAATATTGAGGCCACCAGCCACGCCCACACCGTCATCGGCAGCCGGCCCCATGTCATCCCCGCGCGCCGCTCACCCAGAATCGTCGCCAGCATGTTCACCGCGCTCAGCCACGCCGCAACGCAAAATATCCCGATGCTTACCAGCCACAGGTCCATCCCCAGCCCCTGCCCAGGCCCAGCCGCAGGCAATGCGCTCAGTGGCGGATAGCTTGTCCATCCCGAAATAGGCGCGCCGCCTGCTGTAATATGGGCCGCAGAAATCAACACCAGAAACGCCGCCACCGTCAGCCAGAAGGCCGTCGCATTGATCCGCGGAAACGCCATCCCCTTCGCGCCTATCTGCTCCGGCAGCACCAGATTCGCAAAGCCCGACTGCGGAGCCGTCGTCAGCACAAAGAAGATCATCAGCGTCCCGTGCATCGTCACCAGCGCCAGATAATCCTCCGGCTTCATCACCCCAAAGTAGGGAAGCACCGCATTCGGCCACACCCGGTGGAATCGCATCAGCAGCGACAGCGTTGTTCCCACCGCAACCGCCGCCAGCGCCAGCAGCAGATACATCACTCCCAGCCGCCGATGCTCCGTCGAAAAAACCCTCCCGAGCGCCCGCTTCACTCCTCAGCCTCCCGCGCCCGTTCACGCTCTGCAATCCACTTTGCGTAATCCGCCGGAGAAACCACCATCAGCCGCGTCTGCATCCGGTCGTGCCCCAACCCGCACACCTGGCTGCACAAAATCGGATACGTCCCTACCTTCTCCGGCGTGAAATGCACATGCAGCTCCAGGCCCGGCACCGCGTTCTCCTTCAGCCGCATTCCGGGAATAAAGAACCCATGAATCACATCCAGCGACCGCAGTTGTAGATCAGCCTCCCGTCCCGCCGGCAGCACCAGCACGCTCGATACAACATCGTCCCTGCCGTTCGGGTCCCGCGGATCGATCCCCAGCGGATTGCCCGCCGCCGCATTCACCAGTTGCGGCCGCGTCACGCCAAACGTCGCATCCGGCCCCGGATACCGGAAGTACCACGCGAACTGCTCGCCCACCACCTCAACATGCATCGCCGTCAGCGACGGCCCATCAAAGCGCGTTGCCGCCCACAGGTTCTGCGCCGTCAGAGCCATCCATGTGTACATCGCGCAAAACCCAGCCAGCAGCACCCATCGCACCGCCGCGGGAAAGTTCCGCGCCGCCGGCCTTCTCCGCAGCATCGCAAACACCAGCCACAGATGCGCCGCAATCGCGCACCCGCACAGCAGCACAAGGTTCCACCACATCAGACGGTCCACCACCGGCCCGTTCAGCGCACCGTCCACAGGCATCCATGCCACGCGTCCAATCTTCACCAGAGCGTACGCGTCAGCAGTCAGCACTTGTTCGTTGTCTCCTCGATTAAGACCTGTTCGCCATGTAGTTGCGCACCAGCTCCACAAAACGCCGATGCACCCGGCGGTCCACTGACAGCTCCGGGTGGAACGTCGCCGCCATGATCTGCCCTTGCTCCACCAGAACAGGGAAGCCGTCACGCTCGGCCAGAACCTTCACATCCGGTCCGGTCTTCACTATACGCGGAGCGCGGATATACACCATCTCCAGCGGCCCGCCCGCAAGCTTCGTCTCGCCCACTTCAATCGAGCTGTCGATCTGCCGCCCGTACGCATTCCGCTCCACCGTCGTATCCAGCACGCCCAGGCTCGCCTGCGCCGGATTCAGCACTTCCTTCGCCAGCAGAATGCACCCGGCGCACGTCCCGAATGTCGGCTTGCTTCCCACAAATTCCCGCAGCGCCCCCAGAAACCCATCCCGCTCCAGAAACTTCAGAAACGTCGTCGACTCGCCACCCGGAATCACCAGCCCATCCACTCCAGCCAGATCCGCCGCCTTGCGAACCAGCACCGCCTCCGCGCCTGCCTCATGTAGTGCATCAGCATGGGCCGCAAAATCCCCCTGAATCGCCAGCACGCCAATGCGCGGGCGAGAATTATCTGTTTTGGCGCCTTCCTCTTTCATTATTGCTCTAAGGCCTCTTAGCTCTATTTTCAGCAGGTTAGGTAATTAAATATAGTTACCAGTGAATTGTTTATATTGAACTCGTTTGAGGTCAGTGCTTCCTCCGCATGTTCAGGATAGCAGCTTCACGTTAAAACACATGCCCTGCGATCTTGCTGGATAAAAAAGAAGATACAGTCGCACAAAGGGGATTTTGGTAACAACTAGACTGCTTCGCGTCCCCGAGTCGGTTGTGACCGAGCGATAGGTCAGAGGATAACGGCACCCTTCTCACCTATCGGTCGCCGCTTGACAAAGTAAGAACCAGATACTATACTTCTTACCGACGTAAGCACCCGGAGATGGTTATGTACTTAACTCGCATCTGTCTTGCCGGTTTGCTCCTCAGCCCAGCTGTTGCATTTGCCCAGTGTGCAAACCCCACAACGTTGGTATGCGTAACTCCCAGCGGTTGCAACCTGGAAATTCCTGCAGGCTACAACGTCGGTATTTCAGGCCAAGATGCCCCAGGTGGGCCAAAGCCTATAACCTGCTGCGGCGACCCCGTGCCTGGATATGTCACACTGGGAGGCGATTGCTTATACTCTAAGGTCCTGAGCGAGCCGCCTATGAAAAAGGTGATGGCAAGTCTGAGCGTACATAACCCCCTATTACTCGTTGCTTGTGACGGCGATCTGATTCCGTTTTCTGGCAGCATCGCCCATCAGCAACAATGGTCTGCCAAGCGGGCGTTGTCGTCATATAACATCAAGCTACAGACGCAAACGCGTTAAGCACGGGGACCTACCCGATGAGACTCCTTCTTATCAGCGTTGTTTGTACCCTATTCGCGCAACTCGGCGGGGCAAAGACTGCGCCCGCCACTCCATCCAAACCGGCGCGTGAGACCCTGCCTCATATAACGCTCCAGTTCGAGCCATTTGGGCATGGGCTCGCGGTATCGCCCAAGGACATGTTTCTTGGCTACCCGTTTTGCTCCGCGGACGGCACGGTCTACCTGAATGCCCGCGTTCCACCTGATTACGCCAGCCAATTTCTCATCGGCGTGTCACCGAAGGGCGAGTTGAGCCGCTACAGCCTGATTCCCGCGCAAGGATTGGTATATACAACGGTGCTTGGTGTGGATGCCGAAGGCTCGGACGTCTATGCGCTCGTTTCCGCTGAGAAGATCGAGGAGCTGCGCGACAATGACCTCAATCCCGAATCCTCTGACGCGAAGACGGCTCCGTATTATCGATACTTCATTCTCCACTTTAGCCATGATCTGGCCATGCCGGATGAGATTGCCCTCGATTTGCCATTTCAGCCCATGAAGCTGGCTGCAACGAGCGAGGGCACGTTTATCATCCTTGGGCTGGAGACGGTCAATCAGCTTCCCGTGATCGCTCTGGTTGATGATTCCGGTCAATTGATCCAGGAGATTGACCTGAATGGAAAATTTGAAGGCAACGGAGCGATCGTTGCCAACGCGCCGCAGGATTTAAGGAACCGGCTCCCGAAAACGCCTGAGAACGCCCAGTTCGCACTAGCCTTGAGCGCTGCGCAATTGGTTCACTACCGCGATTCGGTATTAATCCTGATTCCGGGTTCGGATGCAAGAGTCATTACGATCAGAAACGACGGCGAAGTAGGCAGCACTCGTCTGCGTCTGTCCCAGGGGATCGAGGCGGAATCGCTTGTGCCGTCCGACCATAACTGGTTTCTACGGGCGTCCGATGCCACAGGGCAAAGAAATACACTTCTCCTGATGGTTGATCCTCACAGTGGCGCGATTCTGCAGGTTATCCAGACGGCTCCGCTGCCCGCTGTCGGTATTACCTGCGTGCACGACGGCAACTACGTCGGGGTCCACTGGGTGGGCAAAAAGGGAGATCAAAAGATGTTTCTAATGCGCGCCCATCCCTGAGTGCTGGATATGGAGATGGCGACGTGTGCCTGGACGGCCAGTCCTCACCAGCCGCGCGTCTGCAGCAGTTCCTTCTCTTCAATCGCCGTGACCGCCAGCCCCTTCATCGAGCCGGTCACCTGCTCAGCCGCCTCCGCGAGCACCTTGGGATCGTTATAGTGCGTCGTCGCAATCACAATCGCCCGCGCGCGAGACTCAGCCTCTGCCCGCTCTTCGCGATTGTTCGGCTCGCCATCCGCATTCGTGCTCACGTCCAGCGGAGTCGCCCGTTCCTTCATAAATATCCCCGAGCCCACGAACACGCTCTCCGCGCCCAGTTGCATCATCATTGCCGCGTCCGCTGGAGTCGCAATCCCGCCCGCTGAGAAGTTCGGGACCGGCAGCTTGCCCGCCTTCGCCACCATCCGCACCAGCTCATAGGGAGCCTTCAGCTCCTTCGCCGCTACATACAGCTCCTGATCGCTCAGCACTGTCAGCGCCCGCATCTCCTGCACGATCTGCCGCATGTGCTTCACTGCATGCACCACATCGCCCGTTCCCGCTTCGCCCTTGGTGCGAATCATCGCCGCGCCTTCCGCAATGCGCCGCAGCGCCTCGCCCAGGTCGCGCGCCCCGCACACAAACGGAGTCTTGAACGCATGCTTGTCGATGTGGTGTGCCTCATCCGCCGGAGTCAGCACTTCGCTCTCGTCGATAAAATCCACGCCCAGTTCCTGAAGAATCTGCGCCTCGGCAAAATGCCCAATCCGCGCCTTCGCCATCACCGGAATCGAAACTGACTTGATGATCTCTTTAATCAGGCTCGGCTTCGCCATCCTTGCCACGCCGCCTTCGGCGCGAATCATCGCCGGAACCCGCTCCAGCGCCATCACCGCCACTGCTCCGGCCTGTTCGGCAATCTTGGCCTGCTCCACGTCCATCACGTCCATGATCACGCCCCCCTTCAGCATCTCGGCCAGGCCCGTCTTCAGCCGCAGACTCGTCTGGTTCTGCGCATAGTTGCCGTTCGTGTTCGCATGGTCCGTCATAACGTTTTCTCCCGTATTGCGAGCGCCCCGCAAGGCCCATCCGCGCCAGCCGCAGGCTCAGTCTCGATCTCTTGGATAACACTTAAGTTTAGCAGTTTCCGGCATCCCCACGCAGCGGTGCGCCGCTCGCAAACGCGGCCCTGCTGCTCCTAAATCTGCGACCGCAAATTCTTCGGCAGCATCCTCCAATCCACCTCAATAAACAGAGCCTTCCCTCGCGCCAGCAGTTCGCCCTTTTCATTCGTCAGCTCCGCTTCGCAATTATGTTTCCGTCCCTCCGCGCCCGCATGCCGCCCCGTCAGCAGCAGCCTCACGCCCAGCGGAACCGGCTTTAGATATTCCACCTCCATCTGCCGCGTCATCGCCAGCACTCCGAACTGCCGGTTCGCCTTGCTCATCGCCTCATCCAGCAGCGTCGCAATCACTCCGCCATGCGCATGTCCCGGAGGCCCCTCAAACCTCCGCGCCAGCCGCACCCGGCACACAATCACGCGCTCCTCATCTACATATAAGCGCAGCCGCAGCCCCGTCTTGTTCCGCTCGCCGCACCCAAAGCAGCGATTCAATGCTCCATGCGAAAGCCGCTCCAGTTTCCCCCGGGCCTCAATCTTCTGTTCGTTCATGCCGCCGTCCTTTTCACCTCATCCATAGCATCCCCAACCGCGCGATAGCGCAATTTAGAATCAGGAACCTGCTCGCCATACTGTAGAATTTGCAAAAACCTGCCGAAAGTACCTGCAGAAATGCGCGCGCGAATGGATGAACGCGCACATTCCTGATATCAGTTTTCTATTCATGTGATAGTCATTAACATTGTCCGCCGCCGCGCTTCGTGAAAAGGCTGGCTTCGGACAGGAGAGCTTCAGCCTGGCATGTCGTTACAAATCATCATCGCCGCATATGTCCTGTGCCTGCTCGCGGCTATTGCCGCAACCAGCGCCATCATTCGCGGCGGACACGGCACACAGAAGCTCAAATGGGTGATCGCCGGGCTGGGTTGCACATTTATGGGCGCCACGCTGTTTGCGTGCAAGCCCATTTTGCCGCCTTTCTTCACAATCATTCTTGCAAACGAGTTTCTTCTCTTTACCTTTATCTGCCTCCATCAGGCCATCGCCGCCATTCTTGAATCATCCGATCGTTACCTCAAACTGAGCATGTTCCTGGTGGGCGTTCAGTTTGTTGCTTTTCTGCACTATACCTATGCCGTTCCGAGTCTGCGCGCCCGCATCATTATTCGAACCGCGGCCATTTCCATACAGTGCGTGCTCAGTGTCATCGTTCTTTTCCGCGATTGCGGCCAGCGGCTTCGCTACTCCAGGCTCATAGCTGGATGGACCTTCTCTACGTTTATATTTCTCCAGATCGCGCGCGTCATCGCCACCATGATCTGGCAGCCCCGGTTTCAGCCCACCCGACTCGACCCCATCCAGTCCTTCTTCGCCACCTTTGGCTTTGCTCTCGGGCTCGCCGTTGTTGCGGCCATCATCTGGCTCGGCATGTCCTCCCGCCGCGAAAACCTCCAGCTCATGGCCACCACCGATGGCCTCTCCGGCCTGCTCAACCGCCGCACCTTCGATCAGGTCCTGCAACGCGAACTCGAATACGCCAAACGGCGTAATGAGCCGGTCGCCCTGCTCATGATCGACATCGATCACTTCAAGCAGATTAACGACTGCTTCGGCCATCTCGTGGGCGATGAAGTCATCCGCCGTATCAGCCAGCTTCTCTGCGTCAACACCCGCGCCATGGACGCCGTTGCGCGCTACGGCGGCGAAGAGTTTGTCATGGTCCTTCGCGGCATGCAGATGTCCCAGGCTGAATCCATCGCCGAAAGGCTCCGCACGCAGATTGAAGCCATGGCCGGACTGCCCGGGCCACTGCGTGTCACCGCCAGCATCGGCATCGCCGTTGCTGCTGAAGGCGATACCGTCTCCAGCCTGCTCAAGCGCAGTGACACCGCCCTCTACCTGTCCAAGCGCACTGGGCGCAACCGCGTCAGCGCGCAGTACGCCTGACGCCAATCCAGGCGGCCGCGACGAGTGATCTATACTTGACCACAGATCACCATGGCTTCCGTCGAAACTCCCATCCCGGCATCCGCAAAGACCTTCTACATCGAGACCTTTGGATGCCAGATGAACGCCCATGACTCGGAGAAGGTCATCGGCACCCTCCAGCACGAGGGCTATGTGCAGGTAGACTCCGAAGAAGCCGCCGACCTCATCCTCTACAACACCTGCTCCATCCGCGATAAAGCCGAACAGAAGGTCTTCCACCGCCTCAACGACTATAAAAAGCTGCACGCCCAGGGCAAGCGTTTCGCCGTCCTCGGTTGCGTCGCCCAGCAGGAGGGCGAAAAGATCTTCGAACGCGCTCCCTACGTGTCGCTCGTCTCCGGCTCAGCCTCTTATCGCAAGCTGCCGCAGATGCTCGTCCAGCTCGAGCAGGGAGCCACCCGCATCACCGGGCTGGACGACCGCCAGACAGAAGAGACCTTCGAAACCGAGTTCACCGCGCGCTCGAATCCGCATCGCGGATACATCACCATCATCGAAGGCTGCGACAAGTTCTGCGCCTACTGCGTCGTCCCATACACGCGCGGCAAAGAGCGCAGCCGCACCTCCGCCTCAGTCCTTAATGAAGCCCGGCGCATGGCCGACCTCGGCTATACCGAGATTCAGCTCCTCGGCCAGAACGTCAATTCCTACCGCGACCCGGAAGGGAACTGCTCCTTCGCCGAACTCCTCGCTGCCGTCGGCGAAATCTCTGGCATTCGCCGCGTGCGCTTCACCACCTCGCACCCGCGTGACTTCACCCGCGACATCGTCGACGCCATCGATGCTGTACCTTCACTCTGCGACCACGTCCATCTGCCGGTTCAGAGCGGCTCCTCGCGCGTCCTTCATCTCATGCAGCGCGAATACACCCGCGACTGGTACCTTGAGCGCATCTCCTGGATCAAGTCCGCGCGCCGCCCCATCAGCATAACCACCGACGTTATCGTCGGTTTCCCGGGCGAAACTTTCTCTGACTTCGAGCAGACCATCACCCTTCTCAACGAAGTCCAGTACGACGGCGTCTTCGCCTTCAAATACTCACCGCGCCCCAACACCCCCGCTATCACCATGCCGGACTCGATACCCGATTCCGAAAAGTCCGCGCGCTTGCAGGCCCTCCTCGACCGTCAGCGTGAAATCCAGAGAGTCAACTATGCCAAACATATCGGAGAAGAAATTGAAGTGATGGTTGAGGGTCATAACCCCGCTCGCGGCCAGATCATCGGACGCACCTCACAGAACAAAACCCTCAACTTCACCACCCGGCAGCCCATCCTCTCCGCAACTGGCAACTACCTCACCGCGCGGGTCACCAATAGCTTTCCTAACAGCCTCGTCGGCGAAGCGGTCTAAGAGGTTAGAGCTATGGAAATCGAAATGAAAATCCGCGGCCTTATGGTTGACCCCTCAACCAATATGCCCATCGTTCTACTCAAGGACCCGCAGAGTGACGCCCTTTTGCCCATCTGGGTCGGCCTATACGAGGCCAACGCTATCGCCCTCGAAGTCGAGAAATCCCAGACCCCGCGCCCGCTCACGCACGACCTGCTTCGCCTCGCCATCGACAGCCTCAACGCCCAGGTCAAGCGTGTCGTCGTCACCGAACTCAAGGATGATACCTTCTACGCCGTCATCTGGATGGAGCAGAACGGGGAAATCATCTCACTCGACGCGCGCCCCTCGGACGCACTCGCACTGGCCCTCCGCGCTGACTGCCCCATCTTTGTCGATGAAGAAGTCCTGCGCGCCGCCAAAGTCCTGCCCAACCCGGCCGAGCAGGCCTCATCCCACGACGTTAAAAAGTGGCTCGAAGGCCTGAACGACGAAGACCTCGGCCACTACAAGATGTAGCGCCCAGTTTCAGTCAGCCGCCGCCGACAGCGGCTTGGCGCTATCCACTGGTGCCGTCATCCGCTTAGCCAGATACCGCCCCAGCTTCATCGACGGAATCTCGATCCAACGATAGAAAACAATCGTCAGAAGAATCGTGAACACGAAGTACCCCGGCAGAAGCAGCACAAAGTAGTGTGTGCCCCACAGCAGATACAGCAGGGTATAGAGCACAATGGCGTGTACCAGGTACAGGCTGTACGATGCCCGCCCGGTCAATAACACCAGTTTGTGGTTCAGTACCTTTTTGGTACGCCTGTCCGTAAGCGCAAAGCAAATCGCGATCGCCGCGCAGATCGTCGCCACCCAGTCTCCCACCCAGATTGGGAAATAACCGAGAAACATCACATTGGCCCATCTTGTAATGGTGTGGATGCCCTCGATGCGATGCACCAGGTGAAGTTGAATCTGGTCGCCCCACAGTGTCTTGACGCCCATCGAATACATCAGGAAGGCCACGCCAGCCAGCCAGGCCTTAGCAGGCTTGCTCATTCTCTGCATCCACTCACGAATCCGCTCGCGCTCCATCGCCAGCCACGCCCCTAGGGTGAACATGCAGGAAAAGTGCAAGGTCATCGGATAGCTGACCAGGCTTATGTCCGCGTGGGGAAAGAAGAAGGGAACTGCCAGCACTCCGGCCTCAATCGCAATCACCAAAGCCAGCAGCTTCCACCGTCTCAGCTTCAGCACCGCAAGCGCAATCAGGGGGTACAGAATAGAAATCCGCATCTCCTGCACCAGCGACCACAACACCGTATCAAATTGCTGGGCGTCGAACCGACCCAGCATTACTACGTGCTGGACAATCAGCTTCCACGATGTGGGCTTCGCCCAGGTCGGCTCTAGGGATCCTCCGAACAGCGACAAGGGATGGTGGCCAAGCAGGCAATCTCCAGCCAGCGCCACCGCCACAGCCGCAAGATAGGGAAGGTAGATTCGGCAAATGCGCTTTACAAGGTAGGGAAAGTAGGGATTCTCTTTATAGCGCAGGAACGGCAGCATCAGCACAAATCCGCTGAGCACAAAGAAGAAGCGTACCGCCGCTCCGCCGGACATCAAAAGCGTAAGCGGTGTTCGATTTGCGAGCATTACAAGCTCACGCCACCGAAGCCAGCTGGGCGGCGCATTCACCGCAAAGGCCAGCAGCGCCAAGTGTCCCAGAACCACCGTACTGGCAGCCAGCCCGCGTAGTGAATCAAGCTCGTTGTAGCGCTTTTCCATGGGGTGATCATGCCGAGTCTAACATGCTGTTTCTCTCGGACCCGCCCTATCCGCGGTTCTTATCTATTAACATCGAGCAAACCTGATCTACCAGTCACCAATATATTTTGCGGTTATTCCGGTACAGATTTCTCATGCTGCGCAGGTAGAGCTTGGGGTGCCGGAAGATGGGACGGTAATAAGAGTATGACCGCAGCGTGCTGTAGCGCCCGCGGAGCCGTCCAATCTCCAGGCATTGTTCGACGACCCGGTGAAATACAACTTTGGGCGAAAACCACTTCTCCCATTCCCGCCGTGCGTTGCGCCCCATCTCGGCGGATCGATCTGCATATTTTTCCAGCAACTCTGGCAGGCGCGCCGCATCTGCTTCGGCGACGCGAAGTGAGCAGGAGTCCCAATCAACGCCGTCGTTCGGGGGCCAATCATCGGAGAGAATGACGCAGGCGCGGCCCATTCTCATTGACTCGTAGAGCCTGATGCTATTGGGCGCCTGGCCGCCCGGGCAAAGGGAAAAGCGGGAGTCTGCGATCGTATCCGCATAGTCCGACCAGAACTTGGCGCGCTCCGCCGGCTCACCGTGATACATCATGTGCAGGCTGATGCCGGTAGTATCGGCTACGTAGATGTCGTCGCGCTTAAACGAGAAGAGTGCGCTGCGCACTGGATGCGTCTTGCGCGTACCGACAAACGACGCCAGATATTTCTCCTGCCCGGTAGGCGGGCGGTAATCAATATAAACATTTTGGATCAGGATCTGGTAGAACCCGGTCCGGGCATGGTCGGGACGATAAAAATCTTTGCGAAGCGAGGAGTACACGCCGGGCAGAATCGGGTAGGTGATGTCTCCGAAGCCGTCAAAAAGAAAACACTTGCTGCGAAAGCGCCGGTAGCAGGGGTGTGCACGCACTCTTTCCTCGAATATGCCGCATTCTCCCATTTCGGCAAAGAGAATGAGGTCAGCTTCTTCAGGATCTTCCACCAAATGGTGCTCGCCGAATGCGTCTATCTCCGCACTGTGCTTGAGCAGGAAGCATGTGCCGTGTTTCCACGGATCGAAAGGACCCTCGACCGCGGAGGAGAGGACCAGGACTTTTGCCATACAATCTAAAACATACCAGCACACGCGTCTTTTCTTTTATGACCGACCCGCAATCCCCGCTCGTATCTGTACTCTTCATCACCTACAAACGCTTCGACATGCTCGAGCAATGCATCAGCGCATTTCGTAAAAATACGAATTACCCGAACCTTGAGCTGGTCATCGCCGACGACGGCAGCGCTCCCGAAATCCAGGCCCAAATCCGCACTCTGCCCGCTGATGTCTTCGCCCTGGAACCTAAAAACCGCGGCCTTGGCGCCAACAACAACAATGGACTCCGCCATTGCTCCGGCAAATACATCCTCATGATTCAGGACGACTGGATGTGCCAGGGCCCGCCCGATTATCTCTCGCACGTCGTTGACGTCCTTGAGTCCAATCCCGATGTCGGCATCATCAACTTCGCCGGATCAGACAACCCGCCGGATCGCGCCATGCCTCTGCACGGAAAACGCGCAGGTGGCGAACCATGCTACGTAACCCCGCGCCCGCTTGCGGATGGCCGCAAAGAACATTTCCTCTATAACGACCAGCCGCATATCCGCAGCCGTGCCGCTCTCGAGCACGTGGGCTTGTATATTGAAGACCGCGACATGGAGCGTTGCGAGGACGACTACAGCCGCCGCTGGAAGCGACAGACCCGCTTCCTGACCGCCGTTTTTCCCGCCTACTACAGGCACGTCTTTAGCGATGAGGGAGATGCACAGGGCAGGAGCCATCGCCTCAATAAATTCCGTTATCGCGTGCTCCGGCCCGTCATGCCTGTCGCTATGTGGCTCAAGCAGAACTGCAAGCCCGCATACCGCGCCGGTCGCTGGCTGGCAAACAGAGGCATCGGCTTCGTCGAGAAGCTCAGGCTCGTCCGGTAAGCCGCTCGAGGAAACGTGCATAGTTTCGCCCATACTCTCGCCACCCGCCCAGGCTCTGCACCCGCATAAGCGCGGCCTCGCTCATACGCTGCCTCAGCTCCGGTTCGTCCGCTAGTTGCGTCAGCCGTTCGCAGATCGCCTCGGGCGATCGGATTGGGACGAGGAAGCCCTCCACGCCGTTGCTGAACAGGTCTTCGCCGCCCGTGTTGAACGAGCTGATCAGTGGACAACCGCACGCCAGCGCCTGACCCTGCACCAACGCCAGTCCTTCTTCGATCGACGGCAACACCATCACATGGCTCTGGCTCATCCATCGCGCAAGCTCATCCTGCGGTTGTCGCCCAAGCACCTCGACATCGGACAGGTCAAAGCGCGAAAGCAGGGAACGCATCTCCGGCTCCAGCGGCCCGGCCAGCCGCAATTTCTTCCTGGGATGCTTGAAGTTATTAAATGCTTCTAATAGATAAGGAATACCCTTACGGATGCTCACAGTCCCGGCAAAAAGCACGTTAAATTGTCCGCTGGCTGGCTCACCCACCTTCAGAAAGCGGTCCAGCCGAACCCCATAGGGGACCTTGACCAGCTTTTCCGCCGCAATTCCCATTTCAAGAAACGTCCGCCGCGCAAACTCCGATGGGACGGTAATCGCATCCGCCTGTGCATATTCCGCCTCTTCGCGTGCCACAATGCGAGGATCCACCACCTCACGGGCCAGACCCCACCGCGCAAATTCCTCCTCCAATACCAACTTCTGATACTGGATATGTGATGACCCCCGGTCGCATACATACTTTGCGCCGCGCCTCTTCGCCACCCCTCCAGTCTTCAGTCCCGATCCCGAGATCGCCACAAACGCGTCACATTCTTCCAGCCGGGAAGCAACCCACGCATCAAAAAGCCGGACGTTCGCCAGTGCCAGCTCCGTTCCAATCCGCCGCGGAACCTCCACATAGCGGAACGCGCCCATGAGCGGCGCATGGATCCAGGGAAACGTCCTGACGTGCTCCCGCGCCACACCCTCGCGTTGCAGGCGCGTCCACGGAAAGGTTGAATAAATTCGCTTAAGGTAGCCTAGGGACTCAAGTTCGCGAGCCAGGTCAAAGTGGTGAAACGTGCCCGAAACCGCCTGAATGACCTGAAGGGAAGGAATGTGAAATACCTCCAAACACCTCAGATTCTAAATGCCCCTTTGATCAATGCCGCCACTTTACAGAATATTCATTATCAGACATAACCGCTATGAAATCCATCCCCGCCTAATGCACCCCGGACCTCACCACAATGCGTTCCTCGGAACACCTCTGAGCGGCCTTACTCCTTAAGCCAGACTTAAGCCCCCCGCGGTAGTATCAATCTGTTTTAGGCATTTCACCTCACCCCGGAGAACATCCATGCCTTACAGTGCCAGGCCGCACACCGCCCGTCTTCTCGCTCTTGGCTGCCTTTTCGCTCTGTGCTCATCCCTCATCTTTGCGCCTGCGGCCCGCGCCCAGGGCCCCTATCACCTCTCCGTGCAATGGAAAGTCGGTGGCGACAGTTGGTGGGACTACATGGCCGTCGATCCCGTCAGCCATCTCCTTTACGTCACCCACGGAGATCAGGTCGTCGTCATCAAGCCATCCGGTAAAGTTCTCGACCGCATGACCGGCTTCAAAGGCCTCCACGGAGTCGCCTTTGATGCCTCCGGCAAGTACGGATTCCTCTCCGATGGCGGCACCAATGAAGTCGTCGTCTTCAACCGCAAAACTCGCGCCATTGTCGCCCACATTCCTGCCGGCCAGAACCCCGACGGCCTCACCTTCGACCCTTATTCCCATACCGCTTGGGCCTTCAACGGACGCAGCAACACCGCTACCGTCGTCTCCGCCCGTACCCTCAAGGTCGTCGCCACCATCGCGCTTCCCGGCAGGCCAGAGTTCCCTGTCGCCGACGGCCGCGGCTACGTCTACGACAACATCGAAAGCCTCAGCAAGATCGTCAAGATCAACTCCACTACGCACCAGATCGTCGCCGCCTGGCCGCTAGCACCCTGCGAAAGTCCCTCCGGACTCGCCATCGACGTCGCTCACCACCGCCTCTTCTCCGTCTGCCACAACAAACTCATGGCCATCGTTGACACTGACTCTGGCAAGGTCGTCGCCACCGTGCCCATTGACCAGGGCCCAGACGCTGCCCGCTTCGACCCGCGCCACCAGCTCGCGTTCAGCACTAACGGCCAGGGTACCCTCACAGTTGTCCACGAGGACTCGCCCGATCACTACACCGTCATTCAGACCTTGCCCACCAAACGTGGAGCGCGCACCATGGCCCTCAATCTCGCCACCGGAACCATCTACACCGACACCGCCGACTTTGGCCCTGCGCCCAAACCCACACCGGGACAGCACTGGCACCGCCCGAGCCTCATCCCCGGCAGCTTCACCGTCCTCGAAATTAAGCGCTGACGAATCCGCCCGACCGATAAACAACCTGTCAAGAGGCAAATCATTCAACTAACACATTCCAAACTGGTTCCAAATGCATTTGAGCTGTCCGAATTTGCTATCCTGAACTTAAGAGGAAGCTTCTCCGCAACAGAACGCACCAAAGGCGCAGCCGCCCGCTGCGCCTTTCGGTTCTTCGCCCAGCTACACCTGGCGCTACCTGCAACCCTTTTAATAAGACGATATTGCGTCTAACCCATCTGATCAGACGACCTTGGGGTAGCAAAGCCCATAACCCACATGGAATCACGATCTTGATTTTCTGCGACACCATCCGGCCCCAAACAGAAACGCCGCCCGAAGGCGGCGTTTGCTTTTCAAATTTCTCTCGCTTACAGAGTCGACTCGATCTCAAAGCCCCACGCTTCCAGCAGCGCCTCCGGAATGTACTTGGAGTTGCGGTTACGGCGGGCCCACTCGCGAAGACGAGTGGAGCGAACATATTGATCAGGGGTGAGCTTGTACTCCTTGACCACCTGCTCAAAAGAGGTCACGGTAGGGACAACCGGCCCGATGGGCTCAGGCTTGCCCCAGTTAGGGTTTCCACGACGTTTTGCCATCTTGTCTATTTATCCTTAAGAGAAATAAGGTTCTCCGGCGTAGGGGCGTGCACAGGGTCCTGCCGGACGGACCCCAAACTCTTCTATTCTAAGGATTTTTTCTCCAGAAATCAATAGAAAACCGGCAAAAAATTAGCAGTAAAAACCACATTTCTTCATCTCTTACACTATATTTCTAGTGTAATAAGCTTATTTTACTGCGTCTTATTAGAATCGAATCGTTTGAAGCCGCTCTTCCCTGCCGTGGGCGCATCGACCGCATCTCACCCTAGTTGTAAGGAACCGAAGCAGCTGGCTTTCGGATAAGGCGTTTGGCCTTGCAGTGGTGAGCCTTTAGTATCTGCGCCTTGCTTTTCATGTCTAACGCTTCACCCAGGATTTCCAGGCAGTAGCAGCACCGCACGGTTGTCACCTGCTGGCAACCACCGCTGGGAAGGGCCTGAGGAATCGCATGTGTCGTCGTGATCGTCCGCAGCATATGGATACACTCCTTATGGCTGACTTGCGGTTATCGTTTCCCGAACACGAACTTGTTTGGGGATTCCTGTGTTCGATGGGATGCCATCCCCAAACTGCGTGTTGCCCTTCTGCCCTGTGGATCGCGCAACCACGCGCGTCTCCGCCTCGCCGCTGAAGTCCACGCAGATTTTTCCGATGAACAGAGTGCTACGGTGCAAACGTTCATGACTCCATCCACTCTAGATGCCACACGCCTGCTCGTGGTTACAGCGAATCGCCCGATCTATCAACGCCTCGCGGACCTTCTTGCTGGCCTGGACTATGCCATGCAACACATCGAGGATGCTTCCGAGGCATCACGCATACTGCTCGATGACAATCCTCCTGAGATCGTCCTCATCGATGAGCGGCTTCCCGGTCAGAGCGGCCTCGAACTTGCCGCAGAGATCAAACATCGCAACCCGCAAAAGAGGACTTGGACAATCCTGCTCTTGACCTCTTCGGCGGATCCCGAAACTATCGCTCTGGCAGTCGACGCCGGCATCGACGACCTTCTTCTCTGCCCAGCCGGCGAGGCCATCGGAGAGATCGACCTCCGTGTCCGCCTCGGGGTCGCCACTCGTGTTCTCGATCATATCCATCACCTGGAAGCCCAGGTTCAGGCCACCAGCCAGCAATCGTTGCGTGACGCCCTGACCGGGCTCTGGAACCGGGAATCCATCCTCAGCCTTCTCTTTGCAGAAACGGATCGCGTGCAACGCATGGGCACCCAGCTCAGCTTTCTGTTGCTCGACCTCGACAACTTCGCTCGAATCAATGCCGAATACGGCTATGACACCGGCGACAAAATCCTGCACGAGGTGGCCGTGCGCCTGCGCCGCTATATGCGCAGCTATGACCTGCTCGGCCGCACCGGAGAAGATGAGTTCCTTATTGCCTTGCCCGGCTGCAACGCCTACCAGGCCCGTCACCTCGCCGATCGCATCCTCACCATCATGCTCCGCAATCCCTTCGCTGCCGCAGACGGCAAGATCAGGGTCACAGCAAGCATCGGACTCGCGCAAAGCCGGGGCCGCACTCCTTTGGTTGTTCTGCGCGAAGCCGCGCAGTCCCTTGCCTCCGCCAAACGCGAGAAGAGCAAAAGTGGGCGGGAACTTCCTCCTGCTCATAAAGAACAAGCTCTCTTGGAAAATAATCCGGCCTGAACGCCGCTCGCTCGCTGGCCGATTCGATAAAGACGGAAACCCTTAAGCCAGGGCCAGGGCTTTCACTTCCTCTTTGCGCACGGTCAGCGCCTCAATCAGGTCCTCGCGCACCTCAAAGCCGCGACCCGGCGAATCCGGAACCTGAATCTCGCCCTTCGATGAAACCTCCACCTCCGGCTCGATGATGTCTTCGTTCCAGTAGCGCTTTGAGGCCGCAACGTCTCCCGGCAGCCGGAAGTTTTCCAGCGACGACAGCGCGATATTGTGCGCCCGCCCGACACCCGTCTCCAGCATCCCGCCGCACCATACCGGTACGCCACGCTCCTGCGCCGCGTTGTGCACCGCAATGGCCTCGCTGAAGCCGCCTACCCGCCCTACCTTGATGTTGATGATCCGGCACGATTCCATATCGATTGCCGCTAGCGCGTCGCGCCGGTTCCGGATCGACTCATCCAGGCAAATCGGCGTATCCAGCCGCTTCTGCAGCATGGAGTGGAAGTAGAAATCGTCCGCCCACAACGGCTGCTCAATCATCAGCAGGTCAAAGGCGTCCCAGCTCGCGATGTGGTCGGCATCGTTCAACCGGTATGCCGAGTTCGCGTCGCAGCTCAGGCTGATGTCAGGCCAGCGGTTCCTGACGGCCTCGAACACCTTCGTGTCCCAGCCCGGTTTGCACTTCAGCTTGATGCGCTGATACCCCGCGGCCAGCTCCTTCTCAATCTCTGCCATCTGCCGCTCCATCGTCGGTTGGATTCCGATGGAAACGCCGCAGACAATCTTCTCTCTGATTCCGCCCAGCAGCTCAGCCAGAGGAACCCCGCGCATCTGTGCTTCCAGGTCCCACACGGCGTTCTCCAGCGCAGCCTTCGCCATGCGGTTACCGCGCACCTTCTTGAAGATGCCCGGGCACTTTCCTCCGTGCTCCGGCTCGGCCGCCAGCAGCGCAGGCGCCAGCTCCTGCATAATCACCTGCCATGCTGTGTCGATGGATTCTTCGGAGAAATACGGGTGTTCGCCGGCCACACATTCGCCCCAGCCGGTCAGGCCCTCAGCTTTCAGTTCAGCGAGCAGAACTCTTCGCGTTGTCGTCGTGCTGAAGCTGGTTACAAAAGGTTGTACGAGGGGGATATGCAGTTCATGCAAGTAGATTGCGTCGATTCTCATGGATGACCGTCGAGTAAGGCTTAAGAGGTTCAGAGTTGAAAGTCGGTTGCCTATTTAGTGCGAAAAACTGTAACGGCCAGTCCAGGCAGTCGGGTTCAACCTGAGATCGCTGGCATCCTGTCGTCTGCATTTGCCTGGTGCGGGAGTTACCGCCATGCCGACGCAAGCAGAATACACCATAAGCTCTGGACATCTCCCCAAAGCGACTTTTCCCCGGGCTGTGGATAATGTGGACAAAATCTGCGAGGCAATGGCCTTACTCTCCGCGCTCGCTTCGCTTGGCATTCGCCCACAACCTTTCCAGATCGTCCGCCTCCAACTCTTCCAGCGGGTGTGCCGATTCCCTTTCCATTGCCCTGAACCGCCGCCGGAAGCGCGCATTGGTATCGCGCAGTGCAAGCTCCGGATCAATCTTCAAATGACGCGCCAAATTCGCTGCCGTAAACAACAGATCCCCAAGCTCTTCTCCCGCTTTCTCGCGTGCAGCTTCGCCCTGTGCAATTTCCGCCTCCAGCTCTGCTGTCTCTTCCCTCAGTTTATCCAGCAAGCCGGACACATCCGGCCAGTCAAAGCCCGCTTTGGCCGCCTTCGATCCCAGCTTCGCCGCCTCCATCAGGGCGGGCATCGATCGAGAAATGCCTTCCAGTCGCCCTGCGCCCGCCGAACCCGCCTCCATATCAGCCTTCTGGTCTTTCTCCCGCTTCTTAATCTCTTCCCAGTTGCGGAGTACCTGCGCTGCATTGATCCCATCCGTCTCCAAACCCGCCGCCGAGTTCCCTGCCCGCGCCGCAGCTTCCTCGCCAAAGACATGCGGATGCCGCCGGACCAGCTTGCGGTTCAGCCCCTCGATGACCTCACCGATCGTAAAGTGCTCCGCCTCTGCGGCCATCTCCGCGTAGAACAGCACCTGCAGCAACAGATCCCCCAGCTCGTCCTTCAACTCCGCCCAGTCGCGTCGCTCAATCGCGTCAAAGACCTCGTATGTCTCTTCCAGCGTGTACTTCCGGATCGTCTCAAAGGTCTGCTCGCGGTCCCACGGACACCCGCCGGGCGCACGCAGCCGGTGCATGATCGCTACTGCTTCCGCAAAGTTCTTCGCCGCATCTTGATTCCGCTCACTCTTCCCGTCAGAACTGGACATACCTCAAATCTAACGCAGCGAACGGCATATACTGCCGCAGGAGAGCATGGAAGCCTTAGCCATCATCTTTGTCATCGCCCTTGGCCTGGCCTTTGGCAGTTTTCTCAACGTATGCATCACCCGCCTGCCGCAGCACCAATCCGTTGTGCTGCCCCGCTCGCGCTGCCCGCGATGCGAGGTGCCCATCGCCGCTCGCGACAATATCCCGTTGCTCAGCTTTCTGCTTCTGCGCGGCCGCTGCCGCGCCTGCCGTCAGCCCATCTCCTGGCGCTACCCGGCAATTGAATTCGCCAATGCCGCCCTTTGGCTTCTTTGCTGGCTCCGTTTCGGTCCCTCGCTCCGCGCCGTTGGAATGGCCATCTTGGCCTTCATTCTGCTTGGCCTCGCAGCTATGGATGCAGAAACTCTTAAGCTCCCCAACGTTTTCACTCTGCCCGGCATCGCACTCGGAGTCATCTACTCCGGTGCGATGTGCCGGCCCTGGCTCAGATGTGCTCTGCTGTCCGCGAGCTGGGCCATCACCGTTGCTGGAATCCTGCTCGCGATCTCCGGCTTTTACTGGCTTCTGCGCCGGCGTGAGGGCATCGGCATCGGAGACGCCAAGCTTCTCGCGCTCATTGCCGCCTGGCTTGGCCCGGCTCAAGTAGTACTGATCTATATTTTCGGAGTGGTCGCTACAGCCGTCTGCGGCCTCGGCGTAATCATTTACAGGCGTCGCTTTGAAGCCACTCTACCGCTCCCCTTTGGAGCGTTCCTCTGCGCCGCATCCCTCTTTGCCATGTTCTACGGCCAGCCGATCCTGGACTGGTACCTCAGCTTCTACCGTTGAAGTCCTGGGTCTCGCGCGGCTCACCCCAAAGCGCTATTTCTTCTCTTTGGATTTCAGTTCCTTCAGCGCCTTGCGCGCATCTTTCGCGTGCTCCCCATTGGGAATTGCGTCGAGGTAGATCGTGTAGTTCGTAATAGCTATTTTGTTCCATCCAAGCCCGCGTGCCGACTCTGCCAGCCCAAAGACGGCGTTCGCGTCCTCTGGCGCAACCAAGCTCGCCTCCTTGTAGCGGTCGTAGGCGCCCTTATAATCGCCTGTCTGCAGATAGAACTTCCCTACCTTGTCATCCTTCGCAGCCAGTTGAGGATCGTGGATATACCCTCCTTCGCCATTGGATATCCGCGTATCCCTGTTCGCATCTGGAGCAAACCGTTTCAAGTCCACATGGCTCGATGAATAACCAGACTGGCTGGGCTTGGCGCTCGCCGTGCCGTTCGCAGCATCTTGCGCCTTCTGCGATTCCGCCTCTGGGAATGGGTTTTCCTCGGCGGCCGACGCCTTTTTCTTTTGCTGCGCAGCTGCGGCCTCGTCCTTGCTCTGGGCAGTCGACTGGCTCTGAGATGGGTTGGACGTCTGCTGCGCAAACGCAGTCAGGCCCGCCAGCATAAGAACGCAGATGAAGTTACGAACTCGCATGCCTATACCAAGTTTAGACCGCCCTCGCTCGCAAAGGGTGGCTCCCTGTGCTCGCCGGAGAATGCCGTATACTCGCCTCTAACTGCCATGGCTCTTATCATTCGCTCCTCAGCTATTCATGCGGCCGGCTGCTACACAACTGAGCCCATCAAAAACCGCACCCGCGTTGTCGAGTACACCGGCCCCCGCATTACCAAGGAGCAGGCTGACCAGAAATACGAGCACTCGCCCACCACCTACCTCTTCGGCATCGGTGACGGCTCCAGGGTCATCGACGGGCACGGCATGGCGATGTTCATTAACCACTCCTGCGACCCTAACTGCGAGACCAGCGAAGTTCGGGGTCGCGTCTGGATCAAAGCTATACGCGACATCGCCGCCGGAGAAGAATTGACCTACGACTACAACCTCTACGACGGCGATGACGACGAGGCATCCTGCAACTGCGGAGCACCCTCCTGCCGCAAATCCATGTACTCGCCTGAAGAGCTTGCCCGCCGCGCCCGTGCGGCCAAACGCGCCGCCGCCAGGAAGCAACTCTGAGTCGATGAGCGCCGGGCAATGCACCCGACCCCTCGCTCCCGTTACAATCAACTTTTCGCATGGCTTATCAGGTCTTAGCTCGCAAGTACCGCCCTCAGCGCTTCTCTGACGTCATCGGCCAGGACCACGTCACCCGCACGCTGCTCAACGCACTCTCGCAAAACCGCGTCGCTCACGGATACATCTTCTCCGGCCACCGCGGTATCGGCAAAACGACCATCGCGCGCATCCTCGCCATGGCTCTCAACTGCCGCACCGAGATCGGCGCGCCCCAGCGCCCCACTCCTGAGCCATGCGGCATCTGCGACTCCTGCACGGAAATCCGCTCCGGCAACGCCGTCGACGTCATCGAGATTGACGCAGCCACCAACCGCGGCATTGATGAGATTCGTGAGCTGCGAGATGCCGCCCGCTACCGTCCCGCACGCGATCGCTACAAGATTTACATCCTCGACGAGGCCCACCAGATCACCGACGCAGCCTTCAACGCCCTGCTCAAAACCCTTGAAGAGCCGCCCGATCACATCGTCTTCATGCTGGCCACCACGCAGCCCGAGGACATCCCGCAGACCATCCGTTCACGCTGCCAGCACTTCAGCTTTCATGCCGTAAAGTTCGACGACATCCTCGGCCAGCTTCGCGACATCGCCTCCAAAGAAGGCATCCTCGCTGAAGATGCTGCGCTTGCGCAGTTGGCCGAAGCCGGCGACGGCTCCATGCGCGACGCTCTGTCCATCATGGATCAGGCCATCGCCTCCGCTCCTCAGGAAAACGGCCGCCCGCGCCTCGATGCCGAGCAGGTTCGCGAACTGATGGGTACCGTCCCAAACACCGTCTTCGAGCGACTGATGGAGGCCATTAGCGAAAGCCAGACAGCAGCCGTCATCGAAGAGATCAACCGCCTTCTCAATGCAGGAAATAGCGCCTCGCAGCTCGCACGTCAGTTCGTGCACTATCTGCGCAACACCCTCATGGCGCGAATTGACGGCGAAACGTCCGAATTGCTGCAAATCTCACCCGACGAGCGTGCCCGGGCTGCGCGTTCCGCTGCCCTGTTCTCTGAAGAAGACCTCACCCGCTTTCTGCAGATCATGCTGCGCACTTTTGACGAGCTCAACTACCGTCAGGAGCAGCGCTTTCATCTCGAGCTCGGTCTCATTAAGCTTGTCCACCTCGGCCGTTTGCTGCCCGTCGAAGAATTCCTCAGCAAGCTTCCCGTTTCATCCACCGGCAAAAGTGCGTCTGCCCCTCGTCAACAGACCCAATCCAGTCGCTCAACCTTGTCACCATCACCCGCTGGTCCCGCCACCCCACAGGAGCCGCCCAAGCCTGTGTTTTCGCCCTTCGAAGCCGACCGCAGCCGCAAAATCACTGGCCAGTCGACCGCCACAGCGCCGCGTGCTCTGACTCCGCTTGAGACTACCTCCCGCGCCGCCGAAGCCACTCCTGTCAAAGCTCCCTCCGCGCCTGCTCCCAATCTCTCGCAGGAAACAACCTCCGGCTCACTCGCCTTGGCTGCCGAACAGGCTCCGGAAGGATCTGCAGACATCGACCTTGACCAGATTCGTGATGCAGTCGCCAGCGCCCTCAATGCCACCGGCCACAACACCGCCGCCGCCTTGCTCACCAACGCTAAATGGGCCGAGAAAGGCGCGAACGGCATTGAAGTCGAGGTTCGTACCCGCAAGACCATGCTCAATCTCACCATCAATGCTGAGGCTGAAAAGATCTGCCGCGACGCTCTGCGCTCCATCGGCGTCCAGCGTAAGCTCACATTCATCCCGGGTGAGGGCGCGCCATCCGCCGAAAACCCGGCAGGCCCGAAACTCGCCCCCGGTGGGAGCATCCAGTCCCGGGCGCTCAACCATCCTCTTGTCAGGCAGGCCCAGGAGCTGTTCAAAGCCGAGGTCCGCAGCGTGCTCGACCTCAGAGAGAAAAAATAAGCAACGTTCAGGAGAAAGGCATTGGACCTCTTTAAGATTCAGCAAATGCTCGGCCAGGCCAAACAGATGCAGGAAGAGATGCAGCAGAAGCTGAGCCAAAGCATCATCGAAGCCTCATCCGGCGGCGGAGCTGTGACCGTAAAGATGAACGGCAAAAAGGAAGTCCTCAAGGTCACCATTGATCCCGCTGCAGTCGCCAGCCTTAGCGGCTCCGCTCCCGACGTGGAGATGCTTGAAGATCTGGTTGCCGCGGCCTTCAATGAGGCTGGACGCCGTGCCGAAGAACTGTTGAAGTCAAGCATGCAGGGAATGCTCGGCGGCCTCAACCTGCCGCCGGGCCTGTTTTAGGCAGCATCTAAATTTTCGGCAGCGAAGCCACAGGCTGCGGCTCATGTATCCATGATCACGCGACGCGCATTTCTTGCAAACTCGACAATAGTAACGGTTTCTGCGCTGGCTTCGCGACACCTCCTGTTTGCGGCGCAATCCGAATCATCTGCGCCCGGTTCCGGGCAACAAACCCTCCTGCAGTCCATGCGCGCAGCCGCGGCCGTGGCGGCCATTCACACCACCAGGATCACTGACACCATCTTCCTGTTGCAGGGAGTTGGCGCCAACATTGTCGCCTTTGTCGGACCTGACGGCAAACTGCTCATTGACTCCGGCATGGCCACCGGTACTGACCGTCTCTTGAATGCGCTCTCCCGGCTTGCTCCGCATCCTGTCCGTCTGCTCATCAACACCAGTTGGCTCTTTGAGCATACTGACGGCAACGCTGCACTCCACCTCGCGGGGGCCTTTATCATCGGGCAGGAGAACACCCGGCGTCGGCTTTCCGGCCCGCATCAGATTCCGGCCTTCAATCTCAATCTGCCCGCCGCACCCGCCAGTGCCCTGCCGCAGGAGACCTTCGCCAATCAGGTAACCCTCTACTACGATAACGACCAACTCGACCTCATCCACGCCCCTAACGCCAGCACCGACTCCGATGTCTTCGTCCAGTTCGTCAATGCCAACGTGATTCATGCCGGCGAGCTCTGGTTCAACGATGCATACCCGTTCATCGAGACCAGCTCCGGCGGCACCATCAACGGCATGATCCAGGGCGTCGATCGCATCCTGGGACTGGCCGACGACCGTACCAAAATTATCCCCAGCCACGGCAAGCCCGGTAACAAGGCTGATCTCACTGCCTACCGCACAATGCTCACTACCTACGCCAACCGCATCGAAAAGCTCAAGATCGCCGGCCAGTCCATCAACCAGATCATCGCCGCCAAGGCCACCGCCGACCTTGATAATCAGTGGTCGCACGGCGAGATGTCCCCGGCCATGTTCTTGGCCGCTGTTTACAATACGCTGTAATCATCCGCACGAGAGGTCTGTTTGTCACGATTCGCAGAACCCATGGCGCGGCTCATTGAAGAGTTGCGCAAACTTCCCGGCATCGGAGCCAAAAGCGCACAGCGGCTTGCCTTCCACATCCTCCGCTCCAGCCCTGAAGACGCCGAGGCCCTGGCAGAGGCTGTGCGCGAGGTTAAAGCACGCCTGCAGCTCTGCTCTGTGTGCAACAACATTACGGACGTTGATCCCTGCCTCTACTGCGCCAGCCCCACCCGCAACCAACGCCAGGTGTGCGTTGTCGAAGAGCCGACCAACATCGCCACCATCGAGAAGACCCGCAGCTACAACGGTGTCTACCATGTCCTCCACGGCACGCTTTCACCCCTGCACGGCGTCGGCCCCGAGCATCTCCGCACCGGCGGCCTGCAATCCCGCATCGAACGTGGCGAGGTCGACGAAGTGATCCTCGCAACCTCCCCGACCGTTGAGGGCGAGGCCACAGCTCACTATCTGGCACAAATCCTGCGCCACAACGGGACGCGCATCAGCCGCATCGCCACCGGGGTTCCTGCCGGCAGCGACATCGAGTACGCCGATGAAGTCACTATGACAAGGGCTCTGGAAGGACGGAGAGAAGTCTGAGAAAAAGCGGACTAGCGGGGTAACTTCGATGGCGATTCAGCTTCTCAGCTTCGCCAGCAGGTCCTGCGGATGGACCGGCTTGGCCAGAATCTCAAATTGGTGGCCTTTTTCCTGCGCGCGGTCCAGCAGGTCAGCCGTCGCAGCCTGACCTGAGAACAGCAGAATCTTGCACGACGGAAGCATCTCGCGAATTTTGATGGCTGCGTCAATGCCGTTCAAATCGGTCATGATCACATCGCTGATCAGCATGTCCGGGCGTAGCTCTTTCGCCGTCTCCACAGCTTTTTCGCCGCTATATACGGCGGTTGCCTCAAATCCGCTCTGATTCAGTATGATGGCGAGGGTATCAGCGATCACACGTTCATCATCTGCGACTAACACTTTGGGCTTCCTTGAGGTTTCGGGCATTCGCTCGTTCACATCGCTTTCTTTTCAAAGATAGATCGACAGGATTTCGTGCAGTCCGCCTTCTCCATATCGAAGCTGCGTAGAGAGGCGCAAAAATATTCTGTCAACTTCAAGAATCTGCTAAATACGATGATACGCTTGGCACAGGGGGATGCTTCATCCTTCTCTAATCTTAGCAACTTAGAATCAATGTCGCGCACCATTGACCAATGACGGGCCTTCGATGCCGCGTCGTTACCAGGTCCGCATCGAGCCTTATCTTAATTGAGTGGAAGATTGCCTATGAGCGAACCGATCATTCGCGCACAGCAGGTGGAAAAGTTCTACGCGCAGCCCAGCGAGAACCGCATCCAGGTAATCTCGCCAACGGATCTCTCGATCGTTCCCGGAGAAATTGTTGCCTTGCTCGGCCCTTCTGGCTCCGGTAAATCCACCCTGTTGCGCATGCTCGCCGGCCTTTCCCGGCCTTCCGGCGGCGAAGTCTTTTGGCACGGCCAGCCAATCTCGAAAGTCCAGATCAACGTCTCCATTGTCTTCCAAAGCTTCGCTCTATTTCCCTGGCTCACCGTTTTTGAAAATGTGGAGGCCCCCCTGGTTGCGCGAGGTTTGGATCCGGAAGAGCGCCGGCAGCGCAGTCTCAAAATCCTCGATACCGTGGGCCTCGATGGCTTTGAAGCCGCCTACCCAAAAGAACTCTCTGGAGGCATGCGCCAGCGCGTGGGCTTCGCGCGTGCTCTCGTAGTGGAGCCAGAAGTTCTCTTCATGGACGAGCCGTTCTCCGCCCTCGATGTCCTCACAGCCGAGAACCTGCGCAGTGAATTGCTCGAGCTTTGGCAAAAAAAGACCATCCCGACTCAATCCATCTTCCTCGTTACCCACAACATTGAGGAAGCAGTTCTGCTCGCCGATCGCATTATTGTGCTGGGCCGTAACCCCGGACACGTCCGCACCGACTTCAAGGTGACGGCCCTCGCTCATCCTCGCGACCGCAAAAGCCCGCCATTCACGCAGCTCGTCGACTACATCTACAAAGTGCTTACTCGTCCCGATGTAGCCCCGGCCGCTATGCCTACACTCGCCCCTGGCCGCATGATCCGCGACCAGCGCCAGATGCGCTACGAAATGCTTCCGCACGCGCGCCCCGGCGGAATCGCTGGCCTCTTGGAGTTGGTCATTGACCTCACCCCGAAAGACGGAAATGGCCGTGCTGACATTTATCGCCTCGCCGACGAATTAGCCCTTGAAATCGACGACCTGCTGCCGATTGTCGACGCTGCCGCACTGCTCGGCTTCCTCCGCGTAGAAGAGGGCGACGCCGAAATCACTCCCACAGGCCGCCAGTATGCCGAGTCGGAGATTCTTAAACAGAAGGAGCTTTTCCGCCACGCTGCAACCGAGCACGTCCTGCTGCTCCGCCAGATCACCCGCGCCCTCGACAATAAGAGTGATCACACTGTGCCGGAGGAATTCTTCCTTGACATGCTCGATGAGCAGTTCAGTGAAGAGGAAACGCAGCGTCAGCTCGAAACTGCCATCAACTGGGGCCGTTATGCGGAATTGTTCGACTTTGATGCTGCTCGTCGCCGCTTTATTCTGCCCGAAGCGGAAGAGGCCGCACAATCTGTCGAGGAGGCCGAGTGAGTGTTCGCAATACCTTCTCTCGCGAGCTCATCATTGAGCGCACCTGGCCTTTCTTTCTCGACCTCAGCATAGCTGCCGCCCTGCTCGCCGGCTTCTACGCCATTCTCTGGATAGCCCGCTTTTGGTTCAGCAGCGCCGTCCCTGAAGTCACCATCCATCTCGCGCCGTCTCACCTGCCGGTCTATGCTTTTTACTCTACGGCGCGCATCTTTATCGCCTACATCATCAGCCTGGTCTTCTCCATCGCCTACGGCTATATCGCCGCCTATAACAAGCGGGTGGAAGCTCTGATGATTGCTACTCTTGACATCCTCCAGTCGATTCCGGTCCTCAGCTTCCTGCCCGGAGTCATGCTGGCCATGATGTCGCTCTTCCCTTCCCGGCAAATCGGTATCGAAATGGGCGCCATCCTGCTCATCTTCACCGGTGAAGTCTGGAACATGGCCTTCAGCTTCTACAGTTCGCTGAAGTCCATGCCTCGCGAACTGCACGAGGCTTGTACCATCAACCGTTTCTCAGCAGTTCAGCGCCTCTTCCAGCTTGAGTTGTCCTACGCCACGATAGGCCTCGTCTGGAATTCCATGGTCTCCGTCGCCAATGGATGGTTTTTCCTCATCGTCTGCGAAATGTTTCCCGTCGGCAGCCGCAACTTCCGCTTGCCCGGCCTCGGCTCCTACTTGCAGACAGCGGCATCCAACGGAGACACGCGCGCCCTCATTTACGGCCTCATCACCATGGTTCTCATCATCGTGCTGACCGACCAGCTTCTATGGCGCCCACTCATCGTCTGGTCTGACAAATTCAAATTTGAAAATGTCGAAAGCGCCGACCGGATTCAGTCACCTATCCTCCACATCATTCGCAACTCCAACATACTGGCCTTCATGCACCGCCGGACGTTTGAGCCGCTAAGTGAAGCATCCTACCGCTATTTCGCCCGGCGGCATGAGCAACACGCCGTTGAGGACGATTCCAGGCGCTCCTCGCGTCGCCGGTCCACAACTTTGGTTCTGGTGCTCGTTGGCATCGCTGCCGTCACTGCGGTCATCGTCGCCGCGTTTCGCGCTGCGCTGCTGCTTCGCCAGATTCAAATGCACCAGTTGGTCACACTGCTTGAAGGCGCGGGTGCTACTTTTCTGCGCGTGAACGGCTCTCTGCTCCTTGCCTCGCTATGGACGATTCCCATAGGTGTCGCCATCGGCTTCAGTCCGCGCATTGCGCACATCACTCAGCCTCTCGCGCAGATCGCAGCGTCCTTTCCTGCTACGGCGCTGTTTCCTGTGCTTCTGCTCGCCCTCACGCGCAACGGTCTGGGTCTCGGCGTAGGCTCTGTCATCCTCATGATGCTCGCTGCACAGTGGTATATCCTGTTCAACGTAATCGCCGGAGCCATGGCCATTCCCTCCGATCTTAAGGAGGTCGCTAGCCTTTTCCGCTTCAGCAGCCTGCAGCGCTGGACCACCGTCATCTTGCCCGGAATATTCCCGTTTCTCATCACCGGGCTGGTCACAGCCTCAGGAGGCGCATGGAACGCCTCCATTGTCGCAGAATATTTTCATATCCAGAACACAACGCTTACAACGCTCGGCCTCGGCGCACAGATCAGTGCAGCGAGCGATCATGGTGACTTCCCGACTCTGCTGCTCGCCACCATCATCATGGCGCTCATGGTAGTCACTGTTAACCGCCTGGTGTGGCGTCCACTCTACCGTCTGGCGGAGACCAAATACCGCCTGGACTAAAGGGGATGGTGCCGGTCTACTTTAGAGTCCGCTCTCAGGTTGCCCTGGACCTACTCGGTCGTACCCGGTGGAAGCCCCGACGGTGCTTGCGCACGCTTTTCTTCAGCCTTCGGTCCGCCTACCTGGGCGTCAGCATGCTTCTGGTAAATCGAGTACTGCCGGGCCGGGAGCCGCATCTTGACCGCGATCTCCCTGCTGGCGGTCTTGATCTCGTAATCATTCCCGAACGTCTGGTATCCGGTCGCAAGGACCTGCAGCAGTAGCCTGTCACCAATGGGAATCAGGTTCAGCGTGGCCTCGCCGTTCTCATCTGTCTTCAACTCCATACCGCCCTCATCCTTGCCCTTTTTGTCGATCGGGTGAAACACGACAGCAGCATTCTGGATGGGCTTTCCGTCGAAGGCTTTGGTTACGGTCACTGTGATCTTGCAAGTCGGTGGCGGTGGCTTATACTTGCGTCCGCGGTGCCATTCCTGCCCGAATACAAGCGCAGGAATCAAAAGCGCCGCAGCTAAGACAATCCGGTAAGGGTGAGATGGCACTACGCGATTCATATTGGGATTGTATAAAGATTCAAGGATGCCTGTCAGCATCGGCATTCACCCGGCTCTTTAGGCGGCTAAACTCTCTATCGCCCTTCGCGTCTAAAGACATTAAGCCGGGCTGGAAAGGAACGGATGACTTTTAAGTTGCGTCGCGCTTCATGCACAGGGTTGGCCTTTTTCTTTATGCTGGCCGGAATTGCGGCTGCACAGGACGTTAATCCAGAAAAGATCGTAAAAGACGCGGCCTTTAATGAGCTCCATTCCCACGACCATCACCCCTTTCGTTACACCCTGCGTAAGGACGATAACGGCAAGATCACGACCAAAGAAATTATCGAGACCAGTCAGGGTGACGTGGCCCGGCTTATCGCCATTAATGACAGGCCGCTCTCTCCCACCGTTGATGCCGCTGAAATTCATCGCCTCCAAAATCTGCTCGCCCACCCTGAACTCCAGACCCACCGGCTGAAGAGAGAACAGGCCGACTCCAATCGGGCGAATGAGATGATTCGTCTGCTGCCCACCGCATTCGTTTATAAGTACGAAGGCATGGTTCAGGGCCCGGATGGCCTGTGCTATCGCCTGAGCATGCAACCCACCCCCGATTTCAACCCTCCTGACCGTCAGGCTGAGGTCCTTCATGGTATGGCTGGCGAGCTCTGGATCGATCAGGCTCATCAGCGCATGGTCAGGCTCAACGTGCACCTCATCGCTGATGTTGAGTTTGGGTGGGGCATCGTCGGCCGCCTCTACAAGGGTGGAACTATACTTGTCGAACAGGAAGACGTTGGCGGAGATCACTGGGAACAGAATTTGCTGCGTCTGAATCTCCGCGGCACTATCCTGATCTTCAAATCGCTCGTGATCCACACGACCGAGACAGAAAGCAATTTCGCACCCGTTCCGGCGGACTGGACCTATCAGGACGCCGTGCGTGCGTTGCTCAGCGAAAGCCACTAGCAGCCTTGGCTCTGTAATAGCGCAGCTTTTCGGCCAGAAACCCACCCGCCCTGTATGATTTCTTTTTTGCACTTTGTCCGCCGTTGACAAAGTGCGCCGGGGAATTCAGAATCGGAGTTCAGTTCCTTTCTTCTCGAAGGCCCGCCTTGCCAGCACTCATTGAAACCGAACTCGCACCTCTCACGCTATACGCACGTGGAAAAGTCCGTGACCTGTACTCTGTAGGGGAGCGGCTCCTCCTTGTTGCAACTGACCGCATTTCCGCCTTCGACCACGTGCTTGCGACCGGAATTCCTGGCAAAGGCAAGGTCCTTACCCAGCTCTCTCTCTTCTGGTTCAAGTTTCTCGAGGACATCGTTCCGAATCACCTCATCACCGCCGACGTTGACCAGTATCCCGAGGAACTGGCAGGCTACCGTGACGAGTTGGAAGGCCGCTCCATGCTGGTCAAGCGCGCCCAGATGTTCCCCGTCGAGTGTGTCGTCCGCGGCTACCTTTCAGGTTCCGGCTGGAAGGACTATAAGGCCACAGGAGAGGTTTGCGGAATCCAACTCCCCCGTGGCTTGCGGGAGTCAGATCGCCTGCCCCAGCCAATCTTCACCCCCGCCAGCAAAAGCCTCGATGGCGAACACGACGTCAATATCTCATTCGATGAGATGGTCTCGCGGGTCGGCGCTCATAACGCCGAACGGCTCCGCGATCTTACTCTAGCAATTTACAAGAAGGCATCTGCATACGCCGAACAGCGTGGCGTCATCCTGGCCGACACGAAGTTCGAGTTCGGCACCGCAGCCGAGGGCATTATTCTAGCCGACGAAGTGCTCACACCCGATTCCTCGCGCTTCTGGCCGCGCGATCAATACGCGCCCGGTGGGCCTCAGCCCTCGTTCGATAAACAGTTTGTACGTGATTACCTTGAAAGCATTCATTGGAACAAGAAGGCTCCTGCACCTGCACTACCACTCGATGTCGTCGCGCGGACACAGGAAAAATACCTTGAAGCATTTCGGCTCTTAACCGGGACCTCGCTGTCGTTGTAAAGTCGTAGATGGTGCTTATCGACTGGCTGATTATCATCATTCTGCTGGTTTCAGTGCTCTCTGCGGCTAAAAATGGATTTTTTCTGGAAGTCTTCTCGCTGGCTGGCGTGCTCATTGGTTTCGTTCTGGCCAGTTGGAACTACCAGAGGCTGCTGCCGTGGATCACGCGCTGGGTCCATTCACTTCCGGCAGCCGAGGCGTTGTCGTTTTTGCTGATCGCGCTGGGAATCATGCTCCTGGCCGGTCTTCTGGGGAGGGTAGTGCGATGGTCGGTACATTCAATCGGACTGGGATGGGCAGATCGTTTTCTCGGAGCGTTGTTTGGGTTCGCAAAAGGCTTTGTGCTGATCACCATTGCAGTGCTGGTGATTGCAGCATTTTTCCCCAGGGCCACATGGTTTCAGCGGTCGCGGCTGGCTCCTTGCTTTCTCACCGCGGCACACCGGGCCTCTGTTGTCGCTCCAGACAGTTTGGAGCAGCGTATCCGTGAAGGCGTTGGCGCCCTCCGCAAATCCGAGCCAAATTGGCTCAAACCGGCGGCAACGCTATTCTTGACAGCAGGAAAAGCGGGAGCAACCCGCGCATAAGAAAGAGGAAACGAAGTGAAACGCGAACTGGACAGCCTTGTGACCCAAATGCACGCCGGCGGTATCACCTATAGCGAAGCCGTCAAAGAATTCAAAAAGCGCTTTCTCGTTGAAGTACTCTCGCACCACAGGGGAAACCAGTGTAAGGCCGCAAAGGAGCTGGGCATGCACCGTAACACGCTCAGCCGTACCATCGCAGAGCTTCAAATCGATCCGTCGCAAATACGCCGCGGGCTCAAGCGTCCCAGCCGCAGCGAACGTCCTGTATTTGAAGTAAGGCAGGTCGCACGCTGAGCTTCCCGCATACGGGAAACCCAAGTGCCACGTCCTGTTTTACTCTGGATATAAAGGGCAAACAACCGACGTGGCATCCACTCAATCTCAACCCAGCGTTTTTGCGCGCGAGGGCTTCCGCTGGGACGCGCAGGACGCGTATCTGTTCGACATTGACGGTACTCTGCTGCGCTGCCGCGACCGCGTCCATGTCAATGCATTTCTCTCCAGTGTGCGCACCGTCATGGGTCGCGACTTTTCCCTCGACGGCGTCACCCTCAGTGGGAATACCGACCCAGGTATCCTGCACGACGTTTTCCGCCTTGCCGCTCTTGAAGCCGCACATTGGGAGCCTCATTTTGAGGCTATTCTCCAGCGAATGCGTGATGACGTCGTCGCCCGCAGCCATGAGATGAAAATCGACAAGATGCCCGGAGTCGATGACACCCTCCAGCATCTCCAGTCTCGCGGAGCAGCCCTCGGTATTGCCACCGGGAATCTCGAAACCATCGGCTGGCTGAAAGTCGAGTACGTTGGCCTGCGCCACTGGTTCACATTCGGCGGATTCAGTGACCGATTCCCTGCCCGCGTCGACATGATTGCTCATGCAGCGCAAAAAGCCCGGAGCTTCGCCGGCCTGCGGGCATCGGTGTGCGTCGTCGGAGATACCCCTTCAGACATCGCCGCCGCCCGTGCCAACCGGCTCCCAGCCATCGCCGTCGCCACCGGCAACTACACCTTCGAGCAGCTCATGGAACACAGCCCCGACGTCTGCGCCGTTAACCTTCTCGCGCTGCTCGCAACACCAGGCCCTCAATGAGCCGTCGCTATGCGCTCGCTCTTGCTCTGGCAACCGCAGCTACTGCACTCTCTTGCGTGCCTGCATACGCCGCCAGCGAGCGCGATGCCGCCAAGGCTCGGCATCTCTATATCGAGGGAGCAAAGGCGCTTAAAGATCAGAACTACACGCTTGCCGGCAAGGACTTCGACCAGGCGGTGAAACTCGATCCCACGAACGCGCAATATCAGGCAGCCCGTACCATCCTTCTTGGCCATCGCGTCACCCAATTAATCCAGGACTCGGATAAGGCTCAAATCCTTGGCCACCCGGCGCAGGCGCGCGCTGATCTGCTCCTTGCCTATCGTCTCGATCCCCGGAATCCCATGATCGCGCAGCATATCGACCAGCTCGCTGCTGACGCGGCCCCACCCCCGATCGACCTGCACCCAGCCGACAAGTCCATCGCCCCACCGGTCACACTCGCTCCCGAAGACCAGAGGCATAGCTTTCATTTGCACGCACCCGCATCAGAGGTCCTGCGCCAGATCCTCACCGCCTACGGAATCATCCCCAGCATCGACAGCTCAGTAAAAAACAAGAGTGTGAGACTTGACGCAGATAACCTCACTTACACGCAGGCCGCCCGCATGGTCAAGCTCATCACCAACACCTTCTTTGTTCCGCTCGATCCAAAACGGGTTCTCGTCGCTGAGGACACCAAAGAAAATCGCACACGACTCGAACGCCTTGCCGAAGAAACCGTATACCTTCCCGGCCTTGACCCCGCCGAACTCGCCGACCTCGACCTCATAGTGCGTAACGTCTTCAAGGCCAGGCTGGCACATGTCTCCGACAGTACCAACTCCATTACCATCCGCGCTCCACAGTACGAAATGACCGCGCTCAACGGGACATTGCGAGAAATGCTCAATGGGCACAGCATTGTCCAGATCGATGTTCGTCTTTATGACATAGCCCGAACTAAATCAGTGAACATCGGCGTCCAGCTCCCCCAGCAGGCCACTCTCTTTAACATTCCGTCCGAGCTCAACAGCATCATCGCCCAGAACTCAAGCCTGGTACAGGAAATCATCTCCAGCGGCCTTGCCAGCCCTGGCGACCTGGGCGCCATCGCTCTTGCTTTACTTGCCTCAGGCCAGCTTAGCGGGTCCTCCATCCTCTCCCAGCCCTTCGCCTACTTCGGTGGCGGACTCACCCTCACCGGTCTCTCCGTTGGCAGTGTCAGCGGAAATCTGGCTTTAAACTCCTCCGAATCGCGCGGCCTCGACCACATCACCGCGCGCCTGCAGGATCAGCAGGAATACACAATCAAAGCGGGTGAGCGGTATCCCATCATTACATCCAGCTACTCCAACTTTGGCACCAGCAGCCTCAGCATCCCCGGACTCTCCAGCGCCGGACTTTCCAGCGAATTAGCCAGCCTCGGCATCAGCGCTTCCTCTCTGACCTCCGGCATCGGCCAAACGATTCCCCAGGTGCAGTATCAGGATTTGGGCCTCACTCTCAACGTCACGCCTCATATCCAGAAGGACCGCAACGTCGCCCTTAACCTCGACCTCAAAATCACGTCCTTACAGGGAACCAGCCTGAACGGTCTCCCCGTTCTCAACAACCAGGAGTTCTCCACCATCACCACCCTCAAACCAGGGGCCAGCGCTCTGGTTGTCAGCAATCTCAACAAGCAGCAGTCGCGCGCCGTCAGCGGAGTTCCCGGCCTCACCGACCTGCCCGGCTTCCAGTCAGCCACCAACAAGCAAGCTCAGTATGACTACTCTGACCTGGTCATCCTCATCACACCGCACATTGTCCGCCTTGCGCACACGCAGGAGGCCGGAAAGATGTTCATTCTTCCAGTCCACTAGATCAGAAACGGATTCTCTGCTTTCTCCATCCCTATCGTCGTCTCCGCCCCATGCCCGGGAATTACCCTTGTTTCATCCGGCAAGGGCATCAGCCGGTCGTGAATCGATCGCAGAATCTGCTTTCCATTTCCGCCCGGCAAGTCCGTCCTGCCAATCGACCCTGCAAACAGCGTGTCTCCTGCAAATAGAATTCCTTCGGGAACGAAGTGCAGACAGATACTTCCCTGCGTATGCCCCGGCGTCTGCAATACTTCGCCTTTGTGGCTCCCCACTCTCACAATCAATCCTTCGCCTGCGCTCTCATCCGGAGGCGCAACCTCTGGTGCCTTAACGCCCAGCCATGCTGCCTGGATGTTCATTATCTTCAGCTGTGACAGATCGTTCTTATTCATCAAAATCGACGCACCTGTTGCCCGCTTCAGCTTCACAGCGCCGCCCACGTGGTCAATATGCCCGTGCGTCACCACAATCTGCTTCAACTTCAGCCCTTGCGCCTCCAATCGCTCCAGAATGTAGGCCACATTGTCGCCGGGATCGATCACCATTGCTTCGCCTGTCGCCTCATCGCCCAGGATCGAGCAGTTGCATTGCAGCAGGCCCACCGGAAACGTCTCCAAAATCATGTTTCGATTGTCCGCGAAGCTGCTTCAGGAGTACAAATGGCGTCAAACGAAATTGCCTCTAAAATGGAACGCAACACGGAGAACGGATATGGCTGCAAGGAAAGAATGGACCGAATGGCATCTCACGCCGCGCGGCTGGGAGAAGGGTGCGACCCGCGTTCAAGGGCAGGGCAATACATGGGTTGAAGAACCTCTCGACCGCCTTTTGAGCTACGTCTATCAGGAGCTCGAAACAGGCGACCCGCCCCAGGTCAAAAAATGGTCTGAGGAAACTTGGCACTCAAAGAAAGAAGACGAAGTCAAAGCCGCTCTGGCCAAGTCCGGACCCTGCCCGGAACGCCTCGCCTGAGCCCTGCTCATTCGCCCGCGAGCTTCCAGCCGCCATTTTCAGGGATCCAGCGACGCCCATACATGTCGAACCATTCGCCGTATGGCTCATCTTCCAGCGGCTCCGACCCCAGTCGCAACACATTGCCGTCCGGGTCCTCTACCTGCATTTCGTATGCCCATTCATAATTCGTCGGAGGATGCCGCAGCTTCGCCCCACTCGTTCGATATTCCTCATAGACCGCAGCCGCGTCTCCCACTCCAACCCACACCCATGCGCCCTTGTGTCCTTGATCGCCTTCACTCAGGAACAAATGGCAGTTGCCGCGAGCCACGCACCCTACATAGGGCCCCTTCCATAGCAGCTTAAAGCCAAGCCGTGATACGTAGTACTCGATGCTAGCTTCCAATCTCTCTACCCGAAAAATCGGATTCACTCCACCGAATTCCGCGCCCGTTGGCTCCGGCATACCGTCCACCTCACTCGTTCGCAGACAACGTTTATTGATCTTTTCTACTCTCCCTAGAGAAGGGTCACCCGCCCCGTCGCCAGATCGTAGTATCCGGCAACGATCTTCAGCGTTCCCTCTTTTACCATGCCCGAAAGCACTGGAGACGATTCCGACAGTAAACGCGCTTGAATCTTTGCATTCTCCTTGATCGCCATCCCCAGATCGCCGTGCGCTCTGTCTACTGCTGGTTGAATATGCGCAAAAAGCGAGCTGATCTGCCCCGGGACCGGTTTCCCCTGCATCGTCGCCTTTACCGCGCCGCAGCTCGAATGCCCGAGGACCAGAATCACTCTGGTTCCGAGCACTCCAGCGCCGTACTCCAGACTGCCGATAATCTCCGGTGTCGTGAAGTTTCCAGCCACACGTACGACAAACAGGTGCCCGATCGTCTGGTCAAACACCAGCTCCACCGGCACGCGCGAGTCCGCGCAGGAGAGCACTGCGGCGAATGGCTCCTGCTTTTCCACCGTGTGCTGCCGCAGAATATTCAGGCTTTTCCCGAGGGCCGCGATCTTGTCCGTGGCAAATCGCTCGTTCCCCTCCATCAGGTGGCGCAATGCTTCGTCAGGGGTAAGGTTTGTCTGAGCACCTATCATGTCTGGTTCTATTAGCTCCAGGGATGTCGCAGCGCCTAGAATACCCCATGCAACGCCCGCCGCCGAACCGCCGAGAAAACTACGCCGTGAAACCCGGATTCCGCAGCCACTATCTCGGGTCATAACACCGCTGGAAAACGAAGCTGAAATATTCATATTGCGCCTCCGCAATCGAAGTCTGAAGCGCAATAATCATACTCGGCAAATGACGCCTGCGGAACCGCCGCTTTGGACCACCCCGTTACTTCACCCTGAGGGTAATTACCTGCTCGCCGTCCAGCACTGAGCCCAGCTCGACAGAGCCCAGCGGCACAGCTGACTCTCCATTCAGTGCAACTTGCTGGTTCGCCTGCGCCGGTTCCAGAACATTTGCCATGGAAAGCGGCACCGCCGTCAGTGTATGGCCATCCATGGAGGCCTGCGCCTCCGGCGCCAGCAGCGTCACATACAGGCGGTCGCTCGGATGCAGACTGTTCAGCCCCGCAATCGTAGCCGCGACTCCAGGCTCCGGCCCACCGATGGTCTGCGGCTGCATCAGCCGGTCAACGACTTCGCCGCCGCTAACCAGCAGCCGCACATCGCCCGCGGGCAGGGTTGCCGGCAGCTTTATTGGTATCTGCACGTTCCGTACCTCGCCGCGCCACGGCAGCACCGCAGCGTCAATCATCACTGTATCTCCGCCGCGCACCTCGATCTTCTCTGCCTGCGCGCTCTCCAGTTGCATCGTGCGGCGTCCGCTCAGAGCGTCCACATCAATATCGATGCTCTCCACCGGCGCCAGCCGCGCCGCATTGCCGTACAACTGCTGGAAACGCTGCCCGACGACCACCGCCGCTGCGAGGTTCGATGGAATCATTGGCGACGGCGCCACCATCTGGTCCAACCGCATCGCCGGATACCCCTTGACCCTTACCACTCCCCTTACCCTGTACGTCGTCTCCGCAGCATATTCATTCGACTCCATCAGTCCCTGATACAACGACACCAGAACCGCCTGTGGAGTCACCTCTTCCTGGTCTACCACCTGCAAATGCAGCGTCCGCGACGCTGTCGTATCGCCGTCCTGAGACACATGGATCGTCAGTGGAATCATCCTTGCCGGAAGGCCAAACTGCCCGCGGATCGCCGTCTGCCGGTCCTCGGTAAATGATCCGATCATCTGTCCCGTATTGATGATCTTGAATGCGTTGTAGGGAGAAGGCAGTGTTGCGACTACATTGGCCTTGGTCATCGGAAACGATACAGGCCCGAATTGCGTGATCGGGTGCCCACACGCAAGCAGCTGTGTGGGATCAACATAAGTTACGGTACACGTCGCGGAAATCTCCAGGTCGCCTCGCACCAGCACTGCGCTCACCGCCGACCCCGGCTCAATCGAGTGCTGTTCTGCAACGCTGGCCATGCCGCTCAGCCCGCCGTTGCCGGCAACGCCTCCTATGCCTGCCACAGCAGTCAACCCCAGCGCAGGAGCACGCTCCCGCCATAAGGCCACTGCTTCTGGCGAAAACCCGCTGAATACCAGCGGTGTTTCGATCGGACGAAAATCCGATGCCTCCAGATCCGGCGCGCCCAGGTCCTCGCCATCTGCCTTAAGGCTGCCGGGCATGTGCAGCTCCGCATCCTCTACCCCGCTGCTCGCCGCTGGACGCCCCTTTGCGGCAAGCCGTGTCTCCGGTGCCCTGTTTTGCAGCATCTGCCCAATCGGTGTAATTCCACAGATCGGCTCTTTGCTGAAGACACCGATACGGTAGGCAATCGCGCCGACCAGCTTGCCGTCAATGTAAACGGGACTGCCGCTCATGCCGGCAACCACGCCCGTGAACTCGGGCTTTGCGCCTTCCAGCCGCCCCAGTATCATGTCTTCGCCGGGCCCAATCGCGTTATGCAGCAATCCCAGAATCTCGACTCCCATGGGCTCCGGCCGTATGCCTTCAAACACGGTGTAGGCCACTCCCTGCATGCCGCGATGCACTTCGCTCAATGGGAAAAATGAAGTTGTCGGCGGAGGCGCCGATGGTGCTGCTGCAGGCGCCTTGTCGAGGACCGTCTGCGCGGTGAGCACACTGCCGCTGCACATGAATTCCAGAACCACCAGACCAGCCGTAAGAAATTTCAAAAACACTGAAACCGCCTTACCTGCCCGGTTGTCTTTTCTATACAATTCCACGTCTCTAGAGTAGCGGGTCTGCTCCCCTTGCCGCAAAGTCCACCTGGCTTCACAATAGGGCAGCTATGAAATTAGTCTCCGTCGCACTGCTGATTGCCTCCCTGCTCTTCGGTCAGGATCCTGCGCTGGGGTTTGCCCAGCAGACTTCACAGCAACAGACAACGCAATCCACGCAGAGCCAGACTGGCCCTGTGGAAGGCGGCCCCACAGGGGACAATGGCCCTATCGCTATCCCCAAAAAGCCGGCGGCTTCAACCCCTCCGCCGCCTCCGCCGCCCGCGCCCAAGGTCAAAAATCCGCCTGGACTCGGCAACCTCTCTTTGCATGTCAATGTCCCTGTTGTCACCGTGGATGTAGGCGTCGTCCTGGAGAAGACCCACCAGTTTGTGCCCAACCTCAAAGAGGACAACTTCCGCGTTTTTGAGAATGGCAAACCTCAGGAAATTACCCACTTCCAGCGTATTCAGGCCCCTATCACCGCCGTTCTGCTTCTCGAATTCGCCTCAACGAGTTGGTGGTTTATCAGTGACATGGAAAATGCTGCCTACGCCTTTACTCAGCAGCTCCGCCCCAACGATTACGTGGCCGTCGTCACCTACGACATGCATACCAACATCCTCACCGATTTCACTAACAACAGGGCCGTGGTCATGAACGCCCTCCGTTCGCTTACCATCCCAACCTGGAGTGAAACCAACATCTTTGACGCGCTCTATACCACGCTCGACCGCCTCAGTCGGATCCCCGGACGCAAATACATCATCCTCATCGGCTCCGGTGTCGACACCTTTTCCAAGATCACCCTCGGCAAGTGCCTCGAAAAGGTCAAGGAGACGCCCAACGTCACCATTTTCACGATTAGCACCGGCCAGATGGCCCGTCTGATGGCGGATGATAGAGGCTTCGGAATGAGCGGCCCGCGCGAAATGACCTTCCTGCAGGCCGACAATCAAATGCAGACTTTTGCTCGCCTCACCGGCGGCATGTCCTTCTTCCCGCGCTTTCAGGCTGAGCTGCCTGAAGATTTCTCTGTCATCAACGCATCCATCCGCAACCAGTACGCCATCACCTACACGCCGACTGATCAGAAGGAGGATGGCACCTGGCGCAAAATTCACGTGGAACTGGTGGACGACGAGGGCCATCCGCTAAGGATGCAGGATGAGAAGCACCATCAACTCAAGTACGACATCATCGCCCGCGACGGTTACCGCGCCAAACAGGAAGTGAACTAGCCCGAGACAGCGCGAAGGGCGCAGCATCTTTGCGCCCTCCGATGCCCTCTTACCTACATCTCAATCACAACTCTGAATCGGGCCTTCCCGCTCATCATGCGATCGTATGCCTCTGCAGCCTTCTCCAATGGATACTTCTCGATCAGCGGTCGAACTCCGGTCGCTGCGCTGAACTTCAGTGTGTCTTCTGAGTCGATTGCCGTGCCGCTCGGCCATCCCTGGATCGACTGCCGCGCCATCAGCATAGGCAGGACATTCACGTTCACAGGGCCTGCTGGCGCGCCCAGCACTACGAATTTGCCCTGGTGCCCAAGCCCGCCCAGCGCTGCAGACATCGCATTCGCGTCCGTCACCGTCGCCAGAATCGTTTTCGCGCCTCCCAGCTTCTGCAATGCGGCGGAGATATCCTCAGCCGTGCTATCGATGTAGTGTGCTGCGCCCAGTTCATGCGCAAACTTCGCTTTGTCTGCTCCGCGCGCAATCGCCACTGTTGTGTAACCCATCTTCGCTGCGTACTGCACACCCAGATGCCCGAGGCCGCCCATGCCCAGCACAGCAACCACGTCCGGCGGCCTGGCGCCGCTGTTCCTTAACGAATTGAAGGTCGTAATTCCCGCGCACAGCAACGGTCCAGCTTCCGCCGACGCGAGTTCCTCAGGAACCGCGGCCAGGGCCGCCTCCGGCACGAAGACATAATCGGCATATCCGCCATCGTAGGTGATCCCGGGAATCTTCAACCGTTGGCACGCCACCAGATCGCCTCTGCGGCACGGCTCGCATTTACCGCAATGCCCGCCATACCATCCCAGGCCCACACGTTGACCGGCCTTCCACTCCGTCACACCTGCTCCGAGGGCGTCCACCACACCGACCACTTCGTGTCCGGGAACCTTCGGATAAGCAATACCCGGGAAAAGCCCCTCCTTGGTAACTGAATCGCTGTGGCACACGCCACATGCCTGCACCTTCACCCTCGCCCAAGCCGCCTGCGGCTCATCTACCTCGCGAGTCACCAGTTCAAGAGGCCCACCAGCCTTGCCCACCTGCACAAAGCGCCCTGTCTTCTTTCCAGCCATGGTCATCATCTCCCTTCGGCAGCGCTTGGATGCGCTTTCGCCCGGGAAAGCATCATCGAATTAAGGGAAACTTTTGGGAATCGATCAGCGCCCACAAGTGGCTGCAACTGTGCTCCCCGACCGCGGGCTCTCATACTTATTAGTGTTCAACATTAACCTCGGAAATCCGGCTCTTTCTGCGCTGAATTACCACCAGCCGCACCGTCAGCGCAATTGCGCCGCCCAGTGCTGTACAAAAAGCTCTCCGCTCGGCAATCGTGGCTCCGGGAATTTTAGCCAGCGATAGCAGAAATACGATATATCCGGTGATGCACACCGCGAAGAGCGCATAATTCACATTCAAAGTCGCATAGGAGAGCCACGCAAATACCACTGAGATCACAGCTAGTTCCACTGGAGACGGAGCAACGTGCGCGACCAGAAGACTCAAGGCCCAGGCTCCAGCCACTGTACCCAGCGTCCGCGCTATTGCCCGGCTGGCCGTATCGGCTAGCCCCGGCTTCAAGACCACCAGTGCAGTCATTGGAATCCAGTACCCGCTCGTAAAGTGCAATCGGCGGTATATCTCAGTGCTCAAACCCACCGTCACCAGCAGGCGCATCGGATACGCTAGCTTCGCATCTACAAATCGCCCTCGCTTCACTGTTCTGGCAATTTGCTCGACTGCCGCCCGCAGCGCAATCTCTTCTTCATGCATATATCGCGCCATGTCCAACAGGTGTGTGCACAGTTGCGCAAACAGCCTGAGCGCCACGCTCGACCACAACACCTGCATCGCGCCGCCCGCTCCCAACAGCAGAACCCTCACGGCCGCTGGCTTTGCAGCAATCGGGAACGCAGAGCCCACCAGCAGCATAACCACACATTGCTGCCCAACCCATCCATACCCGTCAGGCCGCTCGGTAAGCAGACCATAACCAAACGCCCATAGCGCGGCCATGGCCACCAGAAGACCGTTATCGTGGCCTGCAACCATTCCCACAAATGTTGAGAAGGCTATGCCCACCGTAGCAAAGATCATCGGCAGCAATCGCGACTCGTCGATGATATGCTTCGCTCCAAAGCCCACTGTCATCGCGCCTGCAGCCGCAAGTATTCCCGCCCCCGGATGTCGAATCGCCAGCCCAACTCCCAGGCAAATTGCAATTGGTATCACGAATATCAGGTCTGAAACAAAGGTTTGGTTCTGCCATTTGAAGACATAGCTGTCGGCTAGATAAGCGCTCGCGGGATTCAAGTTCATGCACTCACAATTATCACGACAGCAAAAGCCCGGCCGCGAACGGCCGGGCTGATGAGAAGAACTCCGAGCGGTTTTTACTGCGATTCGTGGAAATACCTGGCTACGGTTCGTACGAACGGGCGTGCCGACGTCGGAACCGCCACTTCACCGGCCAAAATCTGGTGGAAGCTGTAGTGCCGCCCATAAAAGGCGTCCGTATCATCTTGATTCTGGCTTACCGATGTGCCGTCCAGCGAGATGCCCGCAAAAACACCTTTGCTGCGCGAGTAGGTCAACAGCTCCGCGCTCATATTCAATGAAGTGCCTGCTTGCGCAGTTCGGCCCACAGGCCCCGCCGCAGCCGATGCATCAGCGCCAATCTTGAATTTGCTCTTCAACAAGTCCTGTAACCCATGATCGTTGATTGCCACCAGCACCAGGTCCGTTCCTGATGCGCCAATTTGCAAACCAAACGATCCCCCCGCCATCCGCAGAAACACCGGAGCGCTCCATCCATGGCCTGTACGGCAGGTTGCTACGCCTTGTCCGTACTGCCCGCCAAAAACGAATGCAGCCTTCTTCAGACTTGGTACGACGACAACGCATACTGCCTGCTTGATGATTGAATCAGGAATACCACTGTCGGGAGTCTGAGAAAGCTGGTTGATGACCAGACGGGCTTTTTCCAGCCGATCGTTAAGGTCTGCGCGGGAAGATGCAGCATACGCAGAGGCGGTACACGCCGCGATACACAGAAGTGCAAGGAATCTTTTCATAGGGGTTTGTTCTTGCTTCATTCTCCTCTTGCGCCGCAAACTGGCGCTGATTGAGTGATGCTCGAGCTTGCTTTCGCAGCACCACATCACACTTATTCATAACACTTATTCGTTACATCCTATGTTTCGATGCAGTTTCTCTATGCCTGGTTGATGCGGCTCCAGGCACGCTACAGCTGCATTGAAGCCTTTTGGGGGAGGGCTTGGGGGAGGATAACTTAGGTGGGGGAGGGCCGCCTGTTTAAAAAAGAGGGGCTGCGGATGTCTCCTTCAGCCCCGTTCCCCAGATCTGCGTTGTTGCTGATACTGTTGTAAGCGCTAACTCTGTTTGCAACAAGATCACTAAAGGCCAATGTCCATAAGTAACAAATAGCAACCTGTGTACTCGCCCCGTACGCGATTCAGGCTGTCTGGCAACCCTCGTCCTAATCCTTGTCCCAGGTCGCCGCACGCACCGAAAGAGCGATTCGGTTCTCTACTCCGACCTTGCGGATCAGCTTTGCAATGTATGACTTAACCGTACGCTCTTCAATACCCATGGTCAGAGCGATTTCCCTGTTTGAGCGCGCTGCCCGTAACAGGTTCAGTACCTCTTCTTCCCGTTTGGTGAAGGTAAGGTTATGCCGTCGCACCGGCTTATTGTCTTCCGGGTTCAGCATCCGGTCGACAAAGGCTGAGAGCACTTTCCGCGGTGCCCAGATTGACCCTGAAGCCACCACGTCGATGCACATGATCACCTGTTCTGGGGTCGCAGTCTCCTCCAGGTAGCCCTTGGCGCCCGCCGCAATGGCGCTGATGATCGTCTCCTCGTCGGTTTCGGCGCCCATTACTATCAGCTTCAACCGGGGCTTGGCAGCTTTCAGCTTAGCCAAAAGATCCAGCGACTCCGTTCGGCTTTGCAGGCCCAACATAACCATGTCCAGCCCGGATCCGGTCAAAGCATTCTGTAGAGTCGTCGGCACAATCGTGACGTGACTCAGGGCCTCGCAAACGGATTCAAACCCTGCTACGCGCAATGGTTCGAAATCCAGCAGGCCAATATTAAGCCGCGTCTTCTGATGAGATCCTGGGGCCGACATCTCTCGCTCACCACTCTGCTCTCTCGCCGATGCTGCGCTGCTTCCCCGGCGTTGAGATACACCTGTCTTTGGTCTATTTTTTGTGTCTCGTTCCGGCCACGACCTGCATCAGCCGTTCCTCTATAGCTTCGGCAGTACGATACCTTGTTGTTTCTGATATTTGCCCTTGCGGTCAGCGTAGGAAATTTCGCAGGGCTCATCGGACTGGAAAAACAAAATCTGGCACAGGCCCTCGTTGGCATAAACTCGTGCAGGTAAAGGGGTTGTGTTCGAGATTTCGAGCGTTACAAATCCCTCCCACTCCGGCTCAAAAGGCGTCACGTTCACAATAATCCCGCACCGGGCATAGGTCGATTTCCCCACGCAGATCGTCAGTACATCACGAGGAATCTTGAAATATTCAACCGAGCGCGCCAGAGCAAATGAATTCGGCGGAATAATCACCGATTCGGCCTCAACGCTTACAAACGACCGCTCGTCAAACTTCTTCGGATCAATAATCGCACTGTTTACGTTCGTGAAAATCTTAAACTCGTTCGAAACGCGCAAGTCATATCCATACGAAGAAAGTCCGTAGGAAATGACCCCTTCCCGCACCTGCTTTTCACTGAACGGCGCAATCATCTCGTGTTTCAGCGCCTGCTCCCGAATCCAACGATCACTCTTGATAGCCAGAAAATCCCCCCTGCCGGACCCAAGCCGGGTATCCGAGCCTTTCGTCACTGCAAAAAATGCTGCATCTCGCGGTGAAATTGCATCTTACGAAAGGTCTCGATGCGTTGACAATGCGGAAAATCCTTTCTAGCATCGTCTCAACACGGGAGATGCTGCATCTTATCGTCTGTGTTTCGGGGGGAAGCCATTGATTAAGCAGGACATCGTGCATCAGGTAATTGAGCGTACGGGATTGCCCCGCGTCAAAGCCGAGGCCGCCGTCGAAACCGTATTCGAGAGTCTTAAAAAAGCGCTCGCTGCCGGAGATCGCATCGAGCTGCGTGGATTCGGCGTCTTCAACGTCCGCCCGCGAAAGACCGGCATCGGACGCAATCCGCGCACAGGAGCGGAAGTCAGCATCACTCCCGGCAAAGCCGTGCGCTTCAAACCCGGTAAGGATCTTCACGAACTCGGTTAGCAAGCCCTCTGTTTCAAAAAAGTGGCAGGATTCGCACTTTAAGTAGGTACGGAGAAATCGCTCATGAGAATTCGTACGAATCTGTTCGCTGCCCTGTTCACGTTGCTTGTCATGACCGTTGTTCCGGTCATGAACGCACAGACCCGCCTCAACGACAAAGACGTTCAAGCCCTGCTTAAGAACCTCAGCAACGATGCCAAGACCTTCCGCTCCCCATTCAATGCGGCGCTGCACAAGAGCGCCATCCGCGGCACAGGACAGGAAAAAGATGCGAAGCGTATGGCCGCCGACTATGCGCGTCTCACCGACAATCTCTACAAGCAATTCAAGAACAAGAAGCGCGCGAGCGATCAAATCCAGGCGATGCTTGACGCCACTGCACGCCTCAACCGCGTCGTATATTCCAACAACCTGAGCCCGGCAGCCGTTAGTGCATGGGAACGGGTTCGCGCCGACGTGCATCTCATCGCGCAAGCTTGGGGCATCCAGGAACCCTATTATCAAAACGGTCTGCTAGCCGATCCTTTGAACGCACTTGTATCCTCCTGATCATCTCTGCAGGATAGATCGAGATTATGTCGCATCTGGTCGCACCGCCTCGCAACCCCTGCTGAGGATTCTTGACGGCTTTCCGCGACAGGCCTATGCTTCGCCTGTATTAGGCTGCGGGCCTATCTGGAGTCACACCATGAAAAAGTGGCTTTTACTCGCAATAGTGCTGCCAACTTGCCTGATAGCGTGTTTGGCGCCCTGTCCTGCCCATGCTCAGAAATCTCAGGCAACGGTTTTTCTGGACCCGAACAACCCGTTTTCAGCCGATTTCTCCGCTGCGCTCGTTAAAAAGCAGGTTCCTGTAATCGTCACGGTCGATCCAGCCAAGGCGGATTACACGGCGACCTTTTCAGTTGCAAGTCACAAAGGCTCTGTGGTTCAGGGAATTGTCACACAGTTGGACACTGGCTTTTACAAAAGTGGAGCGTGGGATCAGGCGACGATCCAGATTGTCGACAATCACTCTAAAGACGTTGTATTCAGCTATACCTGCAAGAAACGCAGCAACCAGGGAGACTCCATGACAACGTCGGTCGCAGAGTGCCTCGCCAAGCATTGGAAGCAGCACATGCAACATAAATGAGCAGCAAAGAAGCGCCTCCGGCATCAGCCTGAAGGCGCTCCTTTTATTCGACCCGCTGGCTCAGTACCGGTAATGATCCGGTTTGAATGGTCCTTCCTGCGCCACGCCCAGATACTCCGCCTGCTTTGGCGAAAGCTTCGTCAACTTCACACCAATCTTTTCCAGATGCAACCGGGCCACTTCCTCATCCAGTCTCTTCGGCAGTGTGTAGACATCCACCGTGTAGGTGTCCTTGTTCTTCCACAGATCAATCTGCGCCAGAGTCTGGTTCGCAAAGCTGTTGCTCATCACGAAGCTCGGATGCCCGGTCGCACAGCCCAGGTTCACCAGCCGTCCTTCCGCCAGAATAAAGATGCTGTTGCCGTTCGCAAACGCGTACAGGTCCACCTGCGGCTTGATGTTTGTCTTCTTCGCGCCCTTGTCTGCATTCAGGCGGTCCATCTGGATCTCGTTGTCAAAATGTCCGATATTGCACACGATCGCCTGGTCCTTCATCGCGCGCATATGCTCCAGCGTAATGATGTCCACATTGCCTGTGCAAGTCACGTAGATGTCTCCCCGGCCCAGCGTGTCTTCGACCGTCGTGACCTCAAAGCCTTCCATCGCCGCCTGTAGCGCATTGATCGGATCAACCTCCGTCACGATCACCCGCGCGCCCATGCCGCGTAGCGAGTGCGCACAGCCCTTGCCCACGTCGCCGTAGCCGCACACCACAGCAACCTTGCCCGCCACCATCACATCCGTCGCACGCTTAATGCCGTCTGCCAGTGACTCGCGGCAGCCATATAGGTTGTCAAACTTCGACTTGGTCACCGAGTCGTTCACGTTGATCGCCGGAACCAGCAGCTTGCCCTGCTCCTTCATCTTGTAGAGCCGGTGCACGCCCGTAGTCGTCTCTTCTGAAACGCCGCGCCATTCCTTCGCCAGCTTGTGCCAGTGCTGCGGGTCCTTCGCATACACCTTCTTCAGCAGGTCCTTGATCACCTGCTCTTCGTGATTGCCGGACGGCGTATTCACCCAGCTATCGCCTTCTTCCAGCTCATAGCCTTTGTGGATGAGTAGTGTCACGTCTCCGCCGTCATCGACCACCAGTTGTGGCCCTTTGCCGTCCTTGTGGCTCAGCGCCTGGTAAGTGCACCACCAGTAGTCCTCCAGCGTCTCGCCCTTCCACGCAAACACCGGAACACCCGCCGCCGCAATCGCCGCCGCCGCATGGTCCTGTGTCGAAAAGATATTGCAGCTCGCCCAGCGAACCTCCGCACCCAGGTCTACCAGCGTCTCGATCAGCACTGCCGTCTGGATCGTCATATGCAGCGAGCCGGTCACCCGCACGCCCTTCAGCGGCTTTTCCGCTGCATACTTCCGCCGGATCGACATCAGCCCCGGCATCTCGTGCTCAGCAATCGAAATCTCTTTGCGTCCCCACTCGGCCAGGGATAAATCTGCAACTTTATACTCTGCTGCCACGCTTTCTACTGTTGCGGTTGCCATCCACCTTCTCCTTACATCCTTGTGTCAAGATATCCTGATTAGAATACGTCATCACCCCTGCTTTGCGCCTCTTGAAACCCTACGCCGGAATTAACATTTATCTGCTTCCCGTAAGGTGGCCTTGTACTTGCGTTGCTCCTCACCCAAGCTCCAGCTAAACTGAGGGTTACAGCAAGCTGTAAAGAAAGGTTCACCATGCTCGTCGTAATGAAGCCGCAGGCCACGCAGCAAGAGATTCAGACCGTCTGCGACCGTATCGAACAACTTGGCCTCCGCCCGCACCCCATGCCCGGGGCGCAACGCACCGCCATCGGCATCACCGGCAACAAGGGCATCGTCGAAGCCGCCGCCATCGAAGACCTTCCCGGCGTCTCGGAAGTCATTCCCGTTTCCAAGCCCTACAAGCTCGTCAGCCGCGACGTGAAGGAAGACAACACTATCATCACCTTCCCCGGCACCAACGCCACCATCGGCGGACGCGACATCGCCATGATCGCAGGTCCCTGCTCCGTCGAAACGCGCGATCAAGCTTTTGCCGCTGCCGAGCAGGTCGCTGCCGCGGGCGCGCAGTTTTTCCGCGGAGGCGCCTACAAGCCCCGCACCTCGCCCTACGCCTTTCAGGGACTCGGCGAAGAAGCTCTCGTCATCCTGGCCGAAGTCCGCGAGCGCTTCGGCCTCCGCATCGTCACCGAAGCCATCGACAACGAAGCTCTCGAACTCGTCGACAAGTACGCCGATGTTATCCAGATCGGCGCACGCAACATGCAGAACTATTCGCTGCTCCGCGCCGCGGGGCGCAAACGCAAACCCGTCCTGCTCAAGCGCGGACTCGCCGCCACCCTCGAAGAATTCCTCATGGCCGCCGAGTACATCATGAGCGAGGGCAACTACCAGGTCATCCTCTGCGAGCGCGGCGTGCGCACCTTTGCCGACCACACCCGTAACACGCTCGACCTTAGCATCGTGCCTGCCGTGCAGCGCCTCAGCCACCTGCCCATCATCGTCGACCCCAGCCACGGCACCGGCAAGCGCAACAAGGTCATCCCGCTCGGCCGCGCCGCCATTGCAGTCGGAGCCGACGGCCTCATCGTCGAAGTCCACCCCACACCCGACAAGGCGCTCTCTGACGGCGCGCAGTCCATCTACCCTGAGCAATTCGTCGAACTCATGCAGCAATCCACGCAGATTGCTGCCATCCTCGGCCGAAACGTCCCGCATGGAATCGAGATCACCGAGCCTGCCGGAGCATCATCCGTTGCTCGCTGATTTATGCCCAGTATCCACCAGAAGGCGGCGCATTGGCAGCCGCCTTTTGATTGCCTGCGCGTTCCTTCCTCTTTTGCTGTGCGGTTGTCGGCGCAACCACTTCCCGCACTACCCGTCCAACTATCGTGAATACGCCTATGTCACCAACAGCGGCTCCAACACCGTCACAGCGCTCGACTTGATCAACCTGCGCCAGGACCGCGTCCTTGCCGTCGGCTCCAACCCCACAGGCGTGGCCGTCAATCCTAAAAAAGACGAAGTCTACGTCGTCAATACTGACAGCGGAACAGTCTCCGTCATCGACGCTACTCGCAACCGCGTAGTCGCCACTATTCCCGTTCATCGCAAGCCATATTTCATCAGCGTCAATGCCTCCGGAACCCTGGCCTATGTCGCCAATTCCGCGTCAAATAGCGTATCCGTCATTGACCTCACGTCTCGCCGCGAGATCCGCACCATTCCGGTCGGTCAGGGCCCTGGGCTCGCCAAAATCTCTCCCGATGGCAACACTCTCGTCGTCACCAATCGCGTCAGCGGTAGCGTTTCCATCATCGACGCCAATACCTACCGCACACGCGCCGTCTTCACCGGCTGCCCGCAGGCAACAGACGCCGTCATCCTGCCCGACTCATCCAAGGCCTTCGTAGCATGCTCAGGAGGTCATCAAGTCATGGCCATTGGACTGGCTGAGCCAACCAGCACCGTAGAGCAGGATCACACCGACCGCCTGCTCGCCTTTCTCGACGTCGGCAAAACGCCTGTCCATCTGGCCCTCAAGCCGGACGGTGGAGAAATCTTCGTCTGCAACTTTGACAGCGACTCCATCTCAGAGATCGATACTTATACAAACGAAGTCGGAGGAGCCTACCTCGTAGGTGCACATCCCGCCTACGGCATCGTCAGCGCTGACAATTCCCTTCTCTGGGTCAGCAACTTTAACGCCGATACCATCGGCATCTACTCCATCGACGATGGCACCCTTATCAAGCCAAGCATCCACGTGGGCGCCGGCCCGGACGCGCTCGCATTCTCTGCCAACGGCTTCTTCCTGCTCGCTGTCGATGCCGAATCCGGCGACGTCTCCGTTATCCGCACGCAAAGCTATACGGCTAGTGGATCCCTGCGCATCGGTTCACTTTTCACTATGCTGCCCGCAGGCAACAATCCCAGCAATATCGCCGTAAAGGCTTTCTACGTCAAGTAACCTAAGCGCTACTGGTTCCTGCCTTTGCCCTTGACCCTATTCCCCGACTTCGCAAGCATTCCGGTCCACAGCTCTGCATCCTCTTCTGATAGCTCCATGCGATGCACTAACCGTCGAGCCTTCTCTTTCGTCGTCGCGTCCATACCCGGTTTAATGTACCCGCTCTCTTTCAGCGAACTCAGCAAAGCCTGAGCCATCCGCTCCAGCGCGGCGCCGCTCGCCCGCTGCATCGCATCCTGCCTCACCATGGCAGCATTGTCGCGGACCAACTCATACAGGCATACCGCCACAGCCTGCCCCAGATTCATTGACCCATGCACTTCTCGCGTCGGTATTCGCATGAGCCAATGGCAATAGCTCAAATCATTGTTGGATAACCCGCGCTTCTCTGAGCCGAATAATAGCGCTACACGATCCGCCCTCAGTCGCGCTCGAATTACCCCTCCACCTGCGTCCAGCCGCAGCAGCGGTTGTTCGATCTGGCGATGACCTCCCTCGGTTGTACCCACTACCAGCCCACAGTCGGCGACAGCCTCTGCTACGCTTGCGAACTCTCTTGCATTGGCTAGTAGTTGCGGCGCGCCCACAGCCGACCGCGCCTCGCGAAACGCCACGTCGTAGCAGTTCACAACACACAGGCGCAGGAATCCAAAGTTGCTCATTGCGCGTGCCGCGGCGCCAATGTTCAGCGGATTCCGCGCTGCTACCAGCACCACGCGCAGGTTGCCAGCTTCTTCTTCGGTCAGCAAGAGTCGATCAGGCCGCTGCTACCGGTTGCGTGCAGTGTGCGCAGCGCTTTGCTTCTATCGGAATGTCGCTCAGGCACTGCGGGCACGGCCGGGTTTTCGGCGGCTCGGCCTTCGCAGGAAAGAACTTCGCCATCAGCCTGTTAACGGGCAGTACGAAGATAAAATAAACGGCGGCCGCAATGAGCACGAAATTAATCACCTGGTTGAGAAAATTGCCGTATGTAATCTTCCCGCCGTTGATTGTCAGCACCAGATAGGAGAAATCCGGTTTCGAGAAAATTGCCGCAATCAGCGGATTGATGATGTCTTTTACCAGCGACCCCACAATACTTGTGAATGCCGCTCCGATCACCACGGCAACCGCTAGATCCATCACATTGCCGCGTAGGATAAAATCACGGAAACCCTTCAACATATCGCATGCTCCTCAAAGTTCTGATTTGACCGGAACATCCGGCTGCTCCTCGGCCCGATACACAAGGGAAAGGAAACCCACTCATCCTACCGCAATCCTTGCTTTTCCACCTACACGCTGTCTGCTGCGCCGGGTAGTGTCCTAGCTCTGCGTTGCCTTTCCTGATTCCGCTTTCCCTTTCCCAAAACAAAGGTAAGACCAAACAAATGGAGGAAAAGATATGAAGCACCGGACTACAAAAACGGATGAAATTAACCAA